>OIWK01001938.1_pt1 | contig 17785 bp, 9 predicted proteins | sample 1587401 | NCBI WGS metagenome assembly OIWK01 (sample SAMEA3888911, study PRJEB22519) | human gut metagenome | biome: human gut; feature: human-associated habitat; material: faeces | place: Denmark | collected 2009
AGTTCTTCACGGGGTCGTAGTTGGTAGGAGCGGCTATCACCACGAAGTCGGCATCCTTATACGCTGCCTTGCCGTCGAGAGTAGCCACGAGGTCGAGCGGTTTCTCTGCCAGGTACTTCTCGATGTACTCGTCCTGTATCGGCGAGATACGCTTATTCAGTTTCTCCACCTTCTCGGGTACAACATCAACGGCTGTGACGTGATGGTGCTGTGCGAGCAGTGTTGCAATGCTTAGTCCGACATAGCCAGTGCCGGCTACAGCTATCTTTATGTCCTTAAATTCTTTCATCGCTATATTTATAGGGTAATATTCGTTATGCTGAGGTGCAGCCTATCTTCTGCAAAGATATAAATTAAAGTTGAGAGTTAATAGGTTTTTTAGTTGAAAATTGAAAGTTTTATTAAATGTTGAGAGTTGAAAATTGAGAGTTATGATATGTTTTACCGTTTATAGGGCTTTCCTATTTATAGGACAAATCATAACTCTCAACTTTCAATTTTCAACTCTCAACTTTTACACTATCTTGTCAATGAGAACTTCATGCTCAATCCGAAGTCCTGCGTCGTTGTCGGATACGAGCTCGACGAGAGCAGCGGTGTGTTGGTCTGTCGGTCGTAGTAGAAGCTCATGGTGAGCAGTCGCGACACGGTGTAGTCGGCAGAGAACGCGAGTTTAAACGCCGTATTGCCGCTGTTAGCCGACGAGGTCATCGTGGCGATATCGCGACTTATCGACGCCTGCTTGCGCAGACTGAGGTCGAGACGCAACCTCAAGTCGTTGTTCACACCACCGGTCGAGCGCGAACGGTTCGACGAACTGTTGTTATTATTGTTGGCGTTCTTCGACTTCACGCGGCGATGCTTGTTGCTGCCACCACCTCCGAAGAGTCGGAAGTTGTTGATGGTGTAGCCGGCACCAATCACCCAGTCGTTCGACGACGATTCGTTCACCTGTACCGATGTCATACTCAGACTCAGCACGCGTGTCTTGCGATACTCCGCCTTAATGGTCATGTTGTTGTTCAGCGTCACGTCCACGCCAAGCAGTGGCGAGAACGACTCGTTGATGCTCACTGTCGACACGTTGTACATAGAGTTAGGTGTCGGCATACCGGTGGTTGCATCGGTGATGAAGCCGAGTCCGCCCATGTACTCCATGAACGTGCTGTACGACGAGTATGAGCCTACGGCGTACACGCTCTTGTACGAGTGGTTGATGTTGACACTCTTGAACACGTCGCGGAACCACGGCAGCTTCGACAGACCGCTGTACTTTATCGACCAGTTGGGCAGCAGGTGAGCCAACGTTGGGAAGATAGACATCTGCGAGCCCATATTGGTATAGGCTGCGAGGAACGCCGGCACCATCACGTCGGAGCTGTACTTGTTCACTCCGCCGTTGGCAGCGTCGAACTTCTTGCCTGCGAGCGGCGAGCCGGCAGGATATACCGCACCGGCATACCGCGCCTCGACACGCTGACGGAAGCCTTCGAGCGAGTTGCAGAAGCGTTCAAACGATGCCGACTTGTAGCCGTTCTTTGCGCTGCCCGAGCCCTCGAACGCACTGCGCAGCGAGAGCGTTGTCATGGTGAACGTACCGCTCTCGGTGGTCGGGTTGCCGGCATACATATACTGCACCTGGCGTGCCGTTGTCTTGGCACGCGATGCCGTGAGGTCAATCTTCAAGTTGCGCACAGGCTCAAGCGTTGCTCTTAGCTGCAGGTCTTCGGTCTGATTGGTAGCAGCCGGCGTAGCAAGCGAGTCAGCCACCATCAGCCAGCCGTTCTCGCGTGCCTTGTCTATATACGAGTCGCCCACGAAGCCGAACGCAAAGTCTAAGCCTGGCGACAGCGGACCGTAGCCCGAACCCTGTCCGAACATATTACCAACCATCGGCTTGAAGCCTGGTATCGACATCGAGTACTGGTTGCGATAGCTGATGCTCACGTTGCGCACCATCATCATCAAACGTGCCACGCTCTGCGCTGCACGATACCACTTCTGGTTTTCAAGTGGTTCCTTTGCCAGAACCGACACCTTTATCTTCGTAGCCGAGTCTACCTTGTTCAATATCAAGATATTGTTGTCGTCGACACGCTTGTACTTCAGTTCGAACACTCTGCCTGCCTCCGTGCGTCCGCTTACGATGATGCGCTTCGTGCGCTTACCGTGGTTCACCTTTATAGTAGTGTCGGGCATGAGCGTTATTTCCTTCTCGAAGCCCTTCTTCTTTTTGCTCAGCAGGTCGCGTGGGTTGAGATCTTTTGCCAGTGCTGGCTTCTTCTTCGATTTTAGGTCGCCACCTTTTGCGTCTTCCTCACGCTTCTTCTTAGCCTCCTCACGTTTCTTCCTTCGCGCCTCCTCTGCCTTCTTGCGGTTGGCAGCCGAGTTGTCTTTCTTGAAGCGGTCGTTCACCTTCTTCAGGAACGGAACATGGTTGTAGAGCTTCTCCAGGTTCCACTGGCTGTTGAGGTTTATCTGTCGGTTGTTGGCGATAGTGTTACCGAGCGACGTGCCGTCCTCAAGATCCGAACCGCGCATCCAGTTGTATGTAGCGTTGTACGAGCCGTCGGCTGTGAGCCAGTCGAACACCGGAATGAGATTAATAGGCAGCTTGTACGACGCCTGGAACGACTGGTTGTACTTCAGCGGTCTGCCTAAATGCTTGATGGATGTCCACACGGAGTCCTTCCATGCCTGATAGCTGTCGGGATAGAGGTCTTTGTTCACCGGTGTGTACGGCTCCTCAATCTCTGCGTTTGTGGCACTCTGGAAGTTCATGTGTAAGTTCTTCGTGAGGTCCCAACGCAGGTTGAACTCGCGGTTCCACAAGAACTGTGACGAGAACGTGAGCGGCAGCTTCTGGTTCTCGGTCGACTCCATGTCGCGCTCCTGCAGCTCATAGTAGTTGCGTGTGATGTCTGTGTTGAACGCCACATTCTGCGGCAGCCAGTTCAGTCCGAACTTCTTCGGCAAATCGAGCCATTTTGAGCGTTTCTTTATCTTCTTGAATGGCTCCCATGCCTTGTACACAGGCGACCACGAATAGTTGAATGCACCGCGCCAGTTGTCCTCGCGCTCGTAGATAGTCGTCTCACCCGTGGTGTAGCTATGACTATGACTGTACGAGAACGAGAAGTTTGCTGGGTCGTAAGGCATCGGGTGGCGCTTGTTCTGTATGCCGACACGCACGTTCGACAGCGAGAAGTTGGTCTGCGTCACTTTCGTCACGGCGAGACTCTCAATCGAGTCGCGCTCGTGCTTAGAGCCAGCTGCTTCGAGAGCGTCGTCGAGCTCCATGTCGGTGTCAAGCGGATTATACTTTGGCGATGTCTTCTCCTTAGTCACCGAGTAGTAGAGCGGTGCCGTCACCTTCGCCTTGTCGGGGAAGAACTTGCCGAGCTCTACGTTTGCCGTAACGGTGTAGTTGGAGTAGTTGTCGGTAGAACGCTGTGCCACGCCCTCCTCCAGTCCGCCGAAGCCTGCCGAGCTATATTTGCCCTGCACGTTGACGGTGCCGAGGTCGGAGAGTTGCAGGTTGAGCGTGCCCTGTGCAGCCCAACCGCCCGAGTTGTTGAATTCCTTCAGTCGGAGTTCGTTCACCCAGACCTCACCACTCTTCACCTCGCCCGAGTTGTTGCGCACACCGATGACCATTGTCTTCACCTCGCCCAGCGTCGGATTACCCATCACCGAGATGCGGTTCTTAGGCTGGTCGGGGTCGTACGCCGAGTAGAGCCGGTTGAACGAAGCCTGTCCGTGCGCCTTCGCCTTGTTGCGTTCCTTCTTCAAGCCAGTGAGCTTAGAGAGAGCTATGTCGAGCATGTTCTCCTCGGGCCACACGGCGCGAGCGTCGGTAGCCGAGAAGCGTCCGTACTTGCCGGGCTCGGTCAGCTTCAGCGGTATCTCGTACTCGTAGAAGTTGCTCTTGTAGTCGGAACCGAGACGTATGAACACCGACAGCTGTCCGTCCTCAAGGTTAGTCTGGTTGGGCTGGAAAGCATTGGCGTGCACGAACATCTGCAGGCGTTTGTACTGTCTGAGGTCGAGCGATGTGTTCTTGTACACCGCCTTCGCCTCGCCTGTGCCGAGCGTGGTGACGCTCATCGAGAGTGCCTGCTCGTTGTTCTCAACGAGCTGTGGCTGCGTGGGGTCCTGTCCGCGCTTGATGCCCGGCGGCAGGATATAGTTGACGGGCTGTTTGTCGTTGTTCTCCTCGATGTTCACGGCACTCACCACGAGCTTGCCCGATGTTGAAGCCGAGTTGTCGAGGTTCTGCTCGTAGACGCGCCACTCGCCACGCACGAGGTCGAGTGTGCCGAAGCGCAGCACGATAGGATGCTTGAAGCCAGTGAGGAACATACGCATGAAGCGCATCGAGGTGAAGTCGTTGATAGCGCCGAACTTCTTCTCGTACTCGCGCAGTGGGATGCGGAACTGGTACCAGTTGACGGTCTCTGTCTTGTTGTTGCGCAACTGGTGGGTGTCCTCGCGCTTGTCTACGATGTAGTTCTTGCCCACCTCGAGGTCTTCGGGGCGGATAGACACGCGATACTGGAAGAACTTCTCGTACTCGTTGAGCGTGTAGTCCTGGTTGATATCCTCAACGTCGGGGGTCGACTTGTACGATGTGTCGTAGCTCTCGGTGCGCGAGTCGTTGTCGGGCGAGTTGCCCTGTGGGTTGTTTATGTACTTGTAGCGGCGCAGGATGGGTGCCTTTATCTTGTCGTAGTCGGAACCGCGGAAGTAGTGGTAGTTGTCGCCTGCCGGGTCTGCCCAGATTGAGTCCCACACGGCAGGGTTCACCTTGCCCTGCACCTCGCGCAGGAAGTCCTGATAGCTCTCCCACTTCTGCTCCTCCTCGTCGTTGAGTCCGTTGAAGCCCACGTCCTGCAGCGCACGCGAACCCTTCGATGTTGCGAAGGCGTACACAACGGTAGCCTGGTTAGGCACCTTACCCCACTGCGTAGTGGTGAAGTTCTGCGAGCCGTCTACGGGCATTCCGCTCTCGTAGAACTTCTTGCCGTCGCGCAGAATGTCCTCGCTCATCTCGCCGAGATTGATGTAGAAGTCGCCGCCGTAGTCGGCTGCCACGCCCTGCTCGCGTGTGTAGATGAACGGATCGAGCATCCAGAATTCGATGTACTCGATGTTGGCAGCCTCGAAGTCGTTGGTGTCGAGCTTACGCATCATACCGCCCCAACGCTTCTGCGGATTGTTGAGTGTGCCGTCGTAGTTGAGGTCGGGGTCGAAGTTGTACGGACCGCGCTCGTTTGGGTAGTAAGCGAGGTTAAGGATGTTGAGCATCGACGAGTTGCCGTTGTATGCGCTCTGGTCGCGGGCTGGGAACAGCTCGCTCACATAGAACTCGCGAACGTAATGGTTAGACAGCTGGTCGAGGTCGCTCTTGATGTGGCTCGGTGTGAGCGACGAAGAGCGGCGTGTGAAGAGCGGGTCGATGGTGTACCACGCCAGGCGCGAGCGGTTGAAGCCCGAGCGCAGCGTAGACTTGTCGCCCGACTCAGGGAACATCGACGGCACCGACGAGATTATCCACGACGTAGGTGTAGACACGTCGATGGTGTTCTTCGTGTTCTCGAAGTCGTCGATGTACGAGGCGTTGTCCTGCGTGCCGCTGCTCTGTCCGGCTATGAGTTGCGCGAACTCGCCTGAGAACGAGATGCTCGAAGGTTGTGTCAGATGCAGGAAGGGCAACTTGTCGAGCATGTTCGTGAGCCACTGGCTCTGCTTCTTCCAGTTAATGTTCAAGCCCCAGATGGTGTTGTTGAGCGGCTCCGAGCCCATGTTCACCTTGTTGGTGAGAGCCTGTTCGGAGAGGTGTTGGAACGTACCCGAGAGCTGGAAGTCCTTCGAGAAGTCGTACTCCCAGTTCATACCGAACATCGTCTTGCGCTCCTGTCCGTAGTCGGTGTTGCTTTCGAGCGACACGTTCACGGCGGTGCCGGCATCGATGATGCTCTGGTTGAGGATGGTCACCTCGCCACCCGAGTAGTCGACCGAGTAGTCGGTGCCTTCGGCGAGCGTTACGCCGCCTGCCGTAACCACCACCGAGCCTTGCGGAATATTGTATGCGCCGAGCGAGATGACGTTAGCCGATGTGCCGCGGAACTGTCCCATGAGCACGTACTTGTCCTTCTCGGCTATCTGCTTAGCCACGATTTTCGTAGAGTCGTAAAGCTCGGTGAAGGCGTACTTGGCAGCCTTGTCTGCCGCCACGCCGTTCTTCAGAAGCGTCTCGTACATATAGCTGCCGAACGGTTCGGCTACGGGGAAGAACACGCGTCCGTTCGTCACGGTGTAGCCCTCCACGTAGTCGAAGTAGCCGTTGGGGTGCGCCTTGTTGTTATTGTCGAGTCGGTCGGCTCCGAGGAACTTTATGAGGGTCTGGTTCTTCACCTGCGGCTCGGGTATGTATGTGAGGTAGACACCGGCGGTGTCGCTCTGGAACTTCACATCCAAGCGGAACTTCTCCTTCTCCACCGACGATGCGAGGTAGTACACGTTCTTCATCATCAAGCCCCAGTTGCCCTGATGTGGGTTGTTGCTGGTGTTCTTCAGTGCCTTCACGTAGAGTGCCTTGTTCGAGTCGGTGATGTCCGACGCGAACTCGCCCACCTGGTATGTCACGCCGCCGTATGTGTACTCGTAAGCCACGGCGAGCACCTGGTCGGTCTGCAGCGATGTCTTCAGCGAGATGTAGCCTAAAGCCTTGTTCACGGTGTACTCCGACGAGTTGAGCAGGCGCGCACGCTCCAGCTTCTCGTAGTCGGATCCGCCCACGAAACCGGCTATTCCGTCGAGCACGGTCGACGTCTGGTCGATATCGCGTGCGGCGGCGTACTGCGATGTCATGGCTGCATACTCCGAGTTGGCAGCGTTGGCAGGCACGGGCTGACCCGTGATGCCCCACAGATTGTTCGACACGCGGTTGTTCTCGCCCAAGTCGGTGAGGGCGATGATGTTACGTGTGTTCGACGTTACGCCCGACTTGTTCGTCACCCACACCTCCACGCGGTTGATAGTGATGCCCGATGTGAGGTTGGGCAGCGAGCGCATCGACTCGTCGTAGCGGTCGTGGAAGTACTGTGCGAGGAAGAAGTGGCGGTTCTCTTCGTAGTTGGCTGCGTCTATCTCGAACGGTGTGAACTGCTTGCCGCCCTTCGATGACACCGACTTCGACGACGACTTCTTCTGCGAGGCTACGAGCTGCAGCTTGAGCTTGCCAAACTGCAGGTCGGTGCGCAGACCGAAGAGCGAGGAAGCTCCGCGCACGAGCGACGAGTTGGAGGGGAACGACACGTTGCCAGCCTCGATGAGCTTCACAATCTCGTCCTCCTTGCCGTCGTACTTCAACTTGAGGCTCTGCGCGTCGAAGTCGAACGTAGCGTCGGTGTTGTAGTTGAGGTTCATGTTCACCTTGTCGCCTACACGACCGTTCAGACTAACGTTTATCTTCTCGTCGAAGTCCATCGTGGTGGTCTTGCGGTTGCGCACGGGCAGCGACGGGTTGTCGATGCTCTTCATCGTGGCGCCGAACTTCAGCTCGGCAGTACCCTGCGTCTTGATGCGCACACCGCCCGGTCCGAATATCTTCTCAGCCGGTCCGAGGTCGAAGTGCATGTCGGTGAAGTCGAACTTCTCCTTGCCCTTAGCCTGGTATATCTCGTCGTTCTTCTTGCGGAAGAACTGGTTCATCATGCGTCGCTCGCTCCACTTGCGATATTCCTCCTGCGTCATCATAAACGGGGCATTGATGTACGAGTCGGATATCTTCGAGCCGATGATGTAGCGGTCGAGCGAGTCGTTGTACACCACGTCCTGCTTCAGGTTGTCGGGACGCTTCAGGTCGGCAGCATTCTGGTCGAGGTCGTCGAGCGTTATGGGCAGCGTGCGCTGTATCTTCCAGCGCGGATGCAGCAGCGAGTCGGGTATCGAGTCCTCGTTCTCGAGCTTGGGCTGCGCCTTGATAGCGAGCGTGTCGGGACGGTCGGCATTGGCATCAGCATTAGCATCGCGCTGCGGAGCCGCGTCGCGCGTCTTGCGCACAGAGAGCTTGCGCTGCGGTCGTTGCGGTGTCTGCGTGATGGCATACGATGCCACAGCCGCCATAACCATTACGACGACAAACACGCGAGCCGTGCCAAGCGAGCGAAGCGCCTGCAGCCTACACTTTAAAAATCGGTTTATAATATTTGTAAAATTCAAAATCAGCTTATTTATAGGAGGCTACGGCATCCCTACCGTAGCCACGCAGCCACTCGTAGGAGGATATGGAATCTTGCCATATCCACGCAGCTACCAACTTATTTACTTAATTTGCTTCAACGCCAACTTCACCACCTGCTCAACGGGCAGCGTAGCATCGTCGGTAAGTATCGCCGTAACCACCTTAGCCGTTGGCGCAGGCGAAAAGCCGAGCATCGTGAGCGCAGCCACCGCCTCGTCGCGCACATCGACGGGTATCGTGCTGTCGGCAGCCGTGCCGGCAGACACCTCCTGCGCTATACCCAGCGAGAGAATCTTGTCCTTCAGGTCGACAATGATGCGCTGCGCGGTCTTCAGACCGATACCCTTCACACTCTTCAACACGCGCTCGTTGCTCGTAGAGATGGCATTGCAGAGCTCCGACGGCGATGCCGACGAGAGAATCATACGCGCCGTGTTGGCTCCCACACCCGACACGGTGATGAGCAGACGGTAGAGGTCGCGCTCCTGCTTCGACGCAAAGCCAAAGAATGTGTAACTATCGTCGCGACCGCCAGTGACAAGTGCCTCGTGCACAAACAGTTTCACGTTCTGCTTGCCCTGTATCGCCTCGTATGTATTCAGCGAAATATTCAGCGCATAACCCACGCCGTAAGCCTCAACAATGGCTTGCGCCGGAGTGAGTTCTGCCAGTTCGCCCTTTATGTAATCAATCATTTCTCAGTACGTTTTATTCGTTGTTTTGTTGTCAGCATTAAGCCCTCAAAGTGCTTAACGTTTATTAATAACGTACCTTTCCGCAATTTATTATATACACAGGCGCAGTTTTACATATATAGGCGCAGTTTGTTGAATGTGTTAGTGCGGTTTATTGTAGATACAGGCGCAGTTTGTTGCTCTTCACCCTATGCTTTTGTCATCGTTGCGCGTCCGCCACCCGATCAGATTCCGTCCGCCACCCGATCAGATTCCGTCCGCCGCCCGATCAGATTCCGTCCGCCACCCGTAGGAGGATATGGCATCCTGCCATATCCACGCAGCCCTCATAGGGGGTGCAGCGGTCTCCGCTGCACCAACCAAGCAATCAACCAACCACCAAACAACCAAACAACCAAACAACCAAACAACCAACCAAACACCCAACCAACAAACCATTTAATTTTACCCATCAAAAGCAGCCATATATCCAACAAAAACACTAACTTTGCAAATCCATAAAAACTCCAACCATATGTCCAACACAAACACCATCTTCACAGAAGAACACAACATCCAAACACCCTGCAAGCTCTTCGTCGTGGGCGACCCACAGGTGCTGCTCATACAGCCGTCGGCACGCCACGAGGAAAAGAACGACGGTGTGCGACGCGAGGTCGACCTTATTGCACAAGCGAGCCCCACAGGCTTCGCCATGGTCTTCTTCGACTGCGTTGAGTGGGCGCGTGCGCTCATGCCGTGGGCTGACGATGCCGTGTCGCGCGACGCAGAGGTGGGCAGACACGCTCCCGACACGCTCCGCTTCATTGAGCACACCCTACTGCCATGGCTTCGCGAGCGTTTCGGCGCACTACCCTGTATCATTGGCGGCTACTCGCTCGGCGGACTCTTCGCCCTTTGGGCTGCACGCAACACCGATGCCTTCGCCGCCGTAGCTGCCGCGTCGCCTTCGCTCTGGATTAACGGTTGGGGCGAATATGCCGCTGCGCATCCCATACTCTCGCCAAAGGCAACAATTCTTGCTCTGGCAAGCGGCAAAAGCCGAGCGCAAAGCTCAACGCTCAAAACTCAAAACTCAACACCTCAACATATCACCACTACAACACCTATTCACCTCTCCCTCGGCGACCGCGAAGAGCACTGTCGCAACCAGCGCATGAAGCACATCGGCGACTGCGTGCGTGCAGAGCACGCCCTACTCTGCCAGCAACTCTCCCCCACCGCCGTCACCCTGCGCTGGCACGAAGGCGGACACTTCGGTGCCGAAGCAGAACGCACAGCGGAGGCATTCGCATGGTGCATAGAACAGATTACCCAACAACACTTAGACACACAACAACCAGAGTCGATGAATATTGATAGCCGGCGGAATATTTTTCTACAATAAGGTGTATAATTCAAATAAAACCCTTATCTTTGCAGAAATATCTCTCCTAACGGAGAACAAACACAAGGTGTGAATTTCATAAAAGTTCTTGCAACTTTTGAGATATGACTTACTAATATATTTTTTTGCATGCAATTAGTAATGACTATGCTTTTGCTATCGCCACCTATGGCGATGTGCAAGGACATAAAGTAGACGGCGAAGATGACGCAGGATTGCTTAGATTCACCTTCTACAGCCAGTGTAAGCCAACGCTTACCAAAGGGCATTCACATAATCGGGGCTGACAAACCATCGGCGCCGAGAGTAGAAACTATACCCATACCGAAACACAGTAGCTATTATGAAGATGTTGCTCAGCAGCCCACCTCCTGGAGCTATCTGTTCATACATCACATGGCTGTAAAGTCGTTTCAGAAGTGGCTTGAAGCATACAACGCCGACAACACCCACCCCACTAAACAACCCTTCTTCATACACCAAGCCACCAGCTACGCCTACAAAAATGCGGAGACACAACGCGGTGTCAAGAAAATCGTGAAGCCCACCATCAGCGGCCTCGTCTTTCTGCAAGGCACCGTGAAGAGCATCCAGAAGTTCCTATCACAACATTTTCCTCAGTACCACTTAGTGAACGACCGTTGTCACGGGCGTCCTGCCTCCATACGCGATGCCATCATGCAGCCCTTTATGAACGTACTGAAAGCCCACCCCGAGCAAGTCACCCTCCTCAACGCCCCCATCGAGAAGTTCGCCAAAGACCACGTGAAGCTCCGCGTCCTCACCGGTCCCTTCAAAGACTACGAAGGCTACATCATCCGCATCGACCGCAACCGCCAACTCGTCTTCGATTTCGCCGGCCGCGCCGTCGCACTCAGAGGCGTGCACCAGGAAGATTTTGAGGTGGCAGAATAGATAGCACAACAATCTTTCAACGCCCATCACCCCGACTGTAACAAAGCCTTGATCATAACCAAAGAACATTAACCAAAATAACAACAAGATGGATTTACAAGCAAAAGATCTTAATATTGATCAGTTATTTGGAAATACAATATATTATATAGATTTCTACCAACGAGAATATAAGTGGAATAAAGATCCCGTGGAGAAACTCCTTGATGACGTGTGGTATAAATTCGGTACAGAATACGAAAAGCATAAAGGTTCAGATGTAGAAATACAGACAAACATCTCCAATTACGGATGGTATTATATGAACACGTTTGTAATCAACGAAGTGGATGGAAAGTGTTTCGTTGCAGATGGACAACAACGACTAACCACTTTGTCGCTTATCCTGATCAAATTATACCACCTCGCATTGCAGTACAATTCCCAAAGGTTGGGAAAATGGATTGATTCCAAGATATCCGGTTTTAGTGGCTTTGGACAGAATTTCTGGATGAATCATACAAATAGCCTCAAAACCATAGAAGCCATTTATCAAACTGGAGAGATTGAAAAGCCTTTAGAGAACAATGTCACATCTCACAATATCGTTACCAATTACTCTATCATTTCCAACTATATAAATAAACAACTCGCAGGAGATGATATCAAGAAATTCGAGGCCTTTGTCTTTTATTTTCTGAAGCGCATTCGCCTTATCTGCTTGAATATTGAACAAGTGGATGTGCCCATGGTATTTGAAGTTATCAACGATAGAGGAGTCAGACTGAAGCCCTACGAGATACTTAAAGGCAAACTATTGGGGCAGATTGATAAGAACGAGATGAATCAACTGCAATTAAATGAACTTTGGGACAGGTGTATCGGACAACTCAACTCATTGAGTGATGACGAAGCCGATCAGTTCTTTATCTATTATTTAAAATCCAAGTACGCCAAGACTCGTGGTGAGGCTCGCAAGTTTGATAACGATTATCATCGCAGCATTTTAAGAGTGGAAGAGTTGGGGCTTGAACATAACGACAAGAACGTAAAGCGTTTTCTTCTCAATGATTTCAACTATTATTCACATCTATATTATAAGGTGCGCTGTTTGAAGAACAACCTTGATCCTCGTTTCCCTCACGTCTATTACAACGGTTTAACCCAAATGGACACCCAATATCTCTTGGTTTTGAGTGCATGTAAGGTCAATGATCCAGAAGAAGACGAAAAGATAGAACGAGTAGCCTATGAGGTAGATCGTTTGTTTACGCTAATGCAGTTGCAACGCTGTTATAACAGCAACCTTTTTGCAACAAAAATCTACGAAATATCAAACCGGATAAAGAACGGAGAGTTGCGCGATATGCGTTCCGCATTTGATGATGCACTGCTTGTAACTCTTAAGGAAGTACACGTTAACGATCAACTTTCTCAAGTGTGGAACTATGGTTTGTTCCGTAATGTCGGATACGATAATCTTGAAAAGCGCTTCATGCGTTATGTGCTCGCTCGAGTGGAGTTATACATAGCCATGAATACGAAATTGGAGATGAAGCGAAGCCTTTACGACTTGGTCATCAATCGTGGTGGAGTCTGTGGCTTTCATATTGAACACATCCTTGCAGACAATAGTGAGAACCATGAGTTATTTGATAATAACGAAGAGTTATTCCGAAGTGAGCGTAACCGCTTAGGAGGTTTGCTGTTGATGAAAGGTTATGATAATGAAGCCGCCGGCAACGAACCCTATTCTCAAAAACTCCGTAGTTATGCCAACACTCTCTATTGGAACGAAACGCTGCGTGAAGACAGCTACAAAAGTAAACTTGATTTTACCAGATGGATTGCCGAAAGTCATCTGAATTTAAAACCATATAATGTATTCGGTCCCCAACAACTTGAAGAGCGCCACAGGTTGCTTTTTGAAATTGTGGAAAAGATATGGGAATAGTTGCGACTGCGATAAAGCGCAAAATATTCAAACTTTACAACATCCAAGCCGATTTCGAAGCCTACTTATGCTAATGTCAGAGAGCAAGGGCCATACTCTAAATTAAGTACAACTTTCAGTTCATTCAAAGAACGGTTAGTCCACTTTAACGGGACAGTAATGATAAAAGTATCTTCGCAGCTGCTTTTTTACAGCATTTTCATCAAGCCAATATTACATAGCAAAACTCGCTTTTGTAATGTCATGGTGAGGAATGACTTGAACTCAATATCAAGGCACTTGCAAAAGTGCCTATACAATGGACTATGCCATAAATTGAGTACTAACAAATGCAATGGAAATTATTGATAAACAATGTTTACTATATGTTATCGAACTTTTCTTTACAATTGTCAGACGAACACAAAGAGCATCATATATTCGAAGAACTTGAAGAAATGAAAAACTTGTACGAGGGATTGTCAGAACGTTCTTCTTATTTTCTCGCTACAGGCACAAGAACGATCATAAATTATGAATCTTATTACTTCTTGTCTATTTACGGAACACTTGATTCTATAAAGACATTGTTGGAAATTGGTAGGATAAATGATGCCATTGTACTAGTTAGAAAAATATTTGATGACATATTGACGGAAATATATTTGGATGTTACACTGAAAGATAAATACAATGTGTTTGAAAGCTTTTATGTGGAAGAAGTGCAACAATGGTTAGATTCTTCCTTTCGTATCCCTAAGTTAAAGAAAATCCTTAAGGTTTTAGAAACATCTCCTAAAACAAAGGATTTATATCCATATTTTGGATGGAATACATATTTAGAACATAATAGGCACTTATTAGATGATAGTGTACACTCCAATAGTTATAGTAAGGTTCTATATAATTGCAACACGGTTTATTTGGGAGAACGAAAAGTGCGAATGTTGAAAAATATATCAATCATTTTAAACCAATTAATGATGATCCATGTCTCTTTCATCTTCCATCTTAATCCTGAATATTTAGCAGCATCAGATTATATGGATTATATGGAAATGGGTATGACACCTCCTGAGGGTTCTGAAGAATGGATTGCAAATTTTGCGCAAGATGCTTTTGATAGGTATATAAAACTAAACACCCAATTGGCAGACTATATAAAGAATACCTGTTGTTTACAAATCTTATAATTGTTTTAGTATGATAAATCTCACACCTAAAGTTCGTCGTGCTGTTTATGATAAAATAGTTTCCTTGGGTAATTTCTATGGAAAATATGCAGATGGCACTTATAGCAATGACGACTTGAATGTCGTCAATTTTCTGAAGCAGATATGGGATTTGCCTGCCATGCGTTCAGAAGATCCTCGCTTCCGCAATGCAGAAGCTGATGCAACGCAACATTTGATTAATAATGATGACTGGGATACTTCTTATGTGTTCGAAAGACGTTTCAATCTGCTTGCTGGTGATCAGATATATTTTGTCAAGTTCATTGAGCTAGTAGTCTCTCCTATGGTCAGAGTTGACAGGGCTGAAATGGAGGAATATGTTGATGCAATAAACGAATGCTTAAAACCAGCGAATTGTAAACTGGCGGTTGAAGATTTTTTGGATGGCAATCCTGTATATAGGTTGAAAGAAGGATTGGACCATAATGAATTTCCAATAGACATTAATAAAAACACATTGCAGGTCTATGTCAAATCGGTTCCTGATACTTATCCTTCGTTAGATTTACACGAATTTAGGTGGGATGATTTTGGATTCAAGACTCGTTATAAACTGTATTATTGTGAGTCTTCAGAAATTAAGTACCTCATCGGTGTGGTTAAGATAATGAAGAAGGGGGAAGGCATAACATACGGTCGATTACCTGATAGTTTCAGTTCATTGTCAGATGAGTATTGCTCCTTGGGGCAAGATATGGCATATTACAGAAATATAAAGAAATATTTAGGAAATAAATACAAAGAGGTTCTATATGCTTTGAGAGATGCTGCATGTTTTAGTAAAATAGCAGACAACTTTATTGAAGAAACTGTTTTTAAGGTATCTCTACTTCGGGAAATAGAAGCTGACAGAGCTTTGCAATTTGCCCAATATGAATTAGCAGGATTTGATGCAGGAGAAGATAAAACTTTCGTGTTTAAAGCAGAGCTGCCTTATCGACGTGGGGAATATTTGAACATTAAGTTCAATTTTGGCAAGGTGCAGCGTGAAGATAATCTCAATCGGATTGTTGCTTTGATTGGTAATAACGGAATAGGAAAGACTACTGTACTAAACCAACTTGCAGAGGCGTTGGTAAGAAATAAAACAAAATTATTCAACCCACAATTACCTGTTTTCTCCAAAGTTATAGCTGCTTCGTACAGTATCTTTGATGATTTCTATAATGTTAAAGGCAGCACTTATAATTATGTATATTGTGGAATGCAGGAAAACAAGAGAATCATGAATGATGATGAACTTGCTAAACGTCGGAGAAATTCTGTAGAACTTTTGAAAAAGAAACCAGGTGGTCATAAGATTCTGCGACGCTTTCTTGACAGGGTTATTGATGACGAAATTGTAGCCATGATGTACAATGAAGAAAATCAATTTTCTGAGGGCAAGTTGCAGAATATATACAAATGGCTTAGCTCTGGCCAAACTATGTTGATGAATCTCGTCATAGAGATTTTGGCACATATTCGTCAAAATACGTTGATTTTGATAGATGAGCCAGAAGTTCATCTTCATCCGAATGCCATAACGGAGATGGTGCATATCATAGATAGTTTATGTGAGAGTTACTCTTCATGTTGCATTATGGCGACTCATTCTCCAGTCGTAGTACAAGAGTTGTTATCTCGCAATGTTATCGTGATGGACAGGGAACAGGATGGCTCACCTGTAATTAGACCGATGCGACTTGAATCTATGGGTGAGAACCTGACAACAATCACTCAGGAGATTTTTGGACGTAGCAATAAGGAACCTCTATACATCAAGAAAATCAAAGAATTGGTTGATAAATACCATAATATGGAGGAGGTGTTACAAGAAGTACAGAATAATGACGTACCTATCAGTATGCCCATGTATTTGTTGTTGGACAAAATGTTTTCTGAAAAATGATAAATCTTACTCAAGATACAAATGATTCGTTTAGCGAGTATAAGACTGCCGTTGATAGAAAGAACGATGATTCTATCGAGAAAAAAGAATTGCTTTCTATTGAGAAACCGATGGAGGATTGTTACATCAATTACAAGCAACATTTTGATTCTAACAATCTTGAAAATCTGAATGCTGCAAGAGTTGGACAACAACACAAAGAAACCTTGTTAGGATTATACAGTTCTAATGCTGCAATTGTCAAAAATTTCAGAATGCGCTATTTCGCACAGAACCCTCAAACGTATAACAATCTTTGCCCATATTGCACATTAAGCGAAGCAAACACTACTGAACATATCTTGCCAAAAGAAAAATATCCAGAGTATGCTGTTGATACATTGAACTTGATACCTGCTTGTAGCGGTTGCAATTCTAAGAAAGGAGATTCTGTTATTGATGCTATAAGTGGAAAGAGGACTACTATCAATTACTATACTGATACATTGCCGCAAGAGCAATATCTGTATGTGGATTTTGAAGTTTCCTGCAACAATATTAAGGCTACATACCGTTTGGAGAATTATGCTAACAAGATAGATGTAGAACTGTATTCGTTGATAGAACGCCATTTTGCAAAATTCGACTTGCTGAATAGGTTCAATATAAAAGCTATCCAAGAAATAGGAGAGTTAATAAATTTATATATTGTAGAGGGGATTTCAAACGAAGCGGATTATAACACATTTGCAGCTAAACAGATTAGAAAAATAAATATGGATAAACCGCAATTAGGGTACAATCATTGGAAAGTTATCTTGTATCAGTCTGCGGCGACAAGTGATGTGTTTAAGAATTATATATTGAGTTTGTCTGGTAAGAATCTACAGTAATGGTGTTACATAAATTAAAGGTATTGTATCACAACTTATTTAAGATATATAATATCATTAGTGTCCCATAAAAATCGTGATCAGTAAATGTTAATCAAATAGCACTTTAGAGAGGATGGTCATTGTTCTTTGATATTGTGATGTAGACTTTAAACATAGCAGTCTTTTAAATTTGATTGCTAAGTTGTAAATTCAAATCGTTGCACCGTTGAAATCTCTTGCAAGAGACCGTATTTCAATTAATCTAAAGAATAATTGGTCCACTTTAACGAGACAGTAGTGAAAAAGAATCGATGAAAAGTCTATTCTGACCTTTAAACGTAAATCTCCATGAGGTGAGTTGTTGATTTTAAAGAAAATAAATTCAAAGATGTTTGATTTAAGTGATAACAATGTTCGTCAAGAAAAAATATTAAAAAGATTATTCAGTAGGTCCAAGGCTATTTGTATTTTCTTTGCCTTGTTCTTTTTAGTAAGTCAAACTTTAGGAATTCAGTTATTTGTAGGAACTGATGCTATAGGACAATATGGTGATTTTGTAGGTGGTGTCGTAGGAACTATTTTAAGTGTAATTCTGGGTCACCAGTAAAACCCTGTGTTGAATAGTTAACAGGATTTGCTTTATTCTCG
>OIWK01001943.1_pt1 | contig 17757 bp, 15 predicted proteins | sample 1587401 | NCBI WGS metagenome assembly OIWK01 (sample SAMEA3888911, study PRJEB22519) | human gut metagenome | biome: human gut; feature: human-associated habitat; material: faeces | place: Denmark | collected 2009
GCTCAAATATAGGAATAGCGGTATAGGAGTAGTGCAGGAATAATGTATGAATTACCTACATTTTCCCACTTTTTACTACTCTTAACCGCTTCATAATTCCTTGATTTTACTGGATTTTCTCGGTATAAGCCACCTAACAAGTTTCTATTATAATTTTTCCATTCTTTTCTTTTTAGCGTATGGATGTATCTTATTTTTGCTGTACTTTTCCTGTGTTTTTTCTTCTACTTTTAATGCCTGTTCTTTTCTATACTTAATACATACTTATTTCCATTATGAACGATTGTTTTATTAATACAGGAGGAATTACCCCAATGAAATTAAATTTAAACGCCCCGTTTTTCCAGTTTATCAATACAGCCTTTGATTTTGTTATATTAAACATCTGCTTTATTTTGACCTGCCTGCCGGTTTTCACCATTGGGGCGGCACTTACCGCCCTTTATACAGTGACCATGGCAGAGGCAGAGGACAAAGGACTTCCCTTTACAAAAACTTATTTTCATACCTTTACCCGGTGTTTTATCCGGTCCAGTCTTCTGTTTGCCGGCTGCATCTGCATCGGTGCCCTGCTTCTTTTCTGCCTGTTTTTCTGGCTTTCCTTTGAAAGCCTGCTGGCACTGATCCCCAGTGTCCTTTCCCTGGCAGCGCTGATCGCCCTTGTGATCTGCCTGATCTACCTGTTTCCTCTTCTGGCCCGGTATGAATGTTCCTCCAGGCAGCTTTTATTCAATGCCCTGTTTATCGGCACCTCCCATCTGCCTGCTACCGGACTGTTTGCCGTAATCTTTGCGGCAGCCGGATTTCTCTTTAAGATCTGGTATCCGGCACGTACTTTTATGCTCCTTATGGGCTGCAGCTTTCTGGCTTACTGCTTCAGTTTTCTGTTTCTTAAGATCTTTAAAAGCCAGGAAATAGTTGGTCATAATTAATGTATCAAACAAAATATTCACAATTTTATTTGTTTTTAGCCTTGATTTTTGTCACTTTTTAAACGTTCCATTTTTTTCAAAAGTGCTATAATACAGTCAGTGCAAATAAGAACTTCTTCATAAAAGCTCTCAATCTACACGAACACGCCGGATGTCCAGGTACTTTTACCGGACATCGGTGGTGTCAATTTAAAGTGACAATGTAGGAGGCAATCATTATGACGACGTTAAAAGCAGAAAAAAGAGATCCACAGGTAAAGGCTAAAAAATTAAGACGTGAAGGTTTCGTTACTGGTGTTTTATATGGTAAGGAAATGAAAGAAAACGTTGCTTTGAAATTTGAAGAAAAAGAAGCATTACGTTTTATGAAGGACGCAAAAGAAGGCGCACAGGCTGCCCTGGATATTGAGGGCGAAACTGTAAACGCCATGGTTAAAAATATCGATTATGACCCAATGAGCAAAAAAGTACTGGCTCTGGATTTCCAGGCACTGGTTGCCGGTGAAGTCGTATCCGCTACCGTTCCTGTTCATTTTCTCAATGAAGAAATCGTCCAGGGTGTCTTTGAACCGGAACTTTCCGAGATTCACTACAAAGCAGACCCTGCTCATCTTCTGGACCCAATTGAGATCGACTTGGCAAAACTGCCTGCAGGTACAAAGAATATGTATGTAAAAGACCTGAAACTGGAAGAAAAAGGCGTCAATGTTTCCACCCCAGCTGATGCCCAGCTGTTCCATATTGCGGATTTCGTCAAGACAGATGATGACGATGCAGAAGAGGAAGATGACGCAGCTGCTACTGATAAAAAGGCTGCTAAAAAGTGATTGTCGTTTATAATGCCCGCCGGTCGGCGGGCATTTTTTTGTGGCAAAAACATTGTATATTTTCTACTCATCCCACTGCCTTCAATAATTCCTCTGTAAAGCAAACCCATAATTTTTCTTCTTCTAAAATATAGCTAATATAACGCTTTGGTCTTGTAAGTGGCCTGCAGCGGTCCTGACTGTCCATATAGCACCCATAAAATTCTCCACCTACAACTCGACTTCTATGCTTTGCTTTCTCTTCAATTTCCTGTGAATAATGTTCAATCACCTCTTCATAATTTTTATAGATCCGCTTTGTCCTTTCCGGAAAATAACGATTATAAAAATCAGAGCAGCGTTTTCTTCTTGATCTATAATCTTCCATGTAATATTCCTCAAAATGACTGCGAACCTTTTCCAAATACTCTTCTTTTGTAATCATATTAAAATGGTAAGCTTCATTCAGCACCAGTGATACGACCCAACCCAAATCTTTTCTGCCGCCCGGATTATAAAAATCTTCCGCCATAAAGCATCCTCCCTCCACTTGACATGCTCCCCAGCTTGAAAGCAGCTGCATTATATTCGTATAGGTAAGTCGCACTCTTTCTCTTCTTTTTAAGCAATCATCATAATAAATAATAGTAACATAAATATTTTTGGCATCAGCATCTTCTGCTACATATTGAACTCCAAGATTGCATTTAATAATCTTATTCATAAATATAAGCTCCTTTTTTCATCTGACATAACTATAGCACAAAAAGACCTTAAGCATTTTCCAGAAATTTTTTCTGGAACCTAAGAAACCTGGCTAATAAATTCTCTCTATTTTGTTATACAGGATCTGAAAGTTTTTACCTTCAACAACCAAATTTTCATCCATATGGTAATGACCGCAAAACCACCGCTTAAACTGAGCTTTCTTTCTGATCTTTTCAAAATAATCAGTTAGTTCATCGGTCTTAAATCTCCAAGCTGAAAAATAATTTGACACCATGGCAGGCGCCCCATGGGTAATGATATAATCTGTCTCCATCCCATTTTTCCGCAGACACTCCATCCCTCTTTCCAGCTCCTCTTCTGAAGGCATCTCCTCAAGAAACCAGTTAATACCCCGGATCCGATAATAATTTTTTCCCTGCCTTTTCAGATCAAGGATCTTTTCCTTTAATAACGGATCCTCTTTATCAAAAAGTCCGTCCGTTATATCAATGGATCTGGCACCTCCCATCATCCAAAAACGCTGTTTTTCTATTGTATATATAAACCCGCGCATCAAATCATCTAGTCTGTAACGCAGTTCTTATTTTCTAATTTATACTCAGATATAAGTTCTAAACAGGACTCCTCGTCCTCAAAATCCACAAACTCACTCATTATCGTTGCCGGACCTTCATCTGACTTTATAAAACCAAGTTTTTCCAAAACCCTGATCGCCGGACGAAACTTGTATGAAATCCCGCATATCCAATAAATTTTTCCGGATCCTCCTTTGGAAACAAAGAATAATAACAGCGGTTTCCATGCGTAACCTCAAAATAATCCAGAAAATCATCCCGGTACTTCTCAGAATACTCCACTCCTGTAAAGATCCGGAAGTCTCCCTCTTCTTCCAGCATCATCAAAAGCTTCCAACCATCTCTGTCCTGGTCACTATGGCGTAATATCAATCGTTCTGTACTTATTTCTCCTACCCTCATCTTTTCCTCCGAAAAATAATGCCTGCATATCAGCCAGGCGGATCACCTGAAGCCAGTTTAGTCTTGCTTAAAACCGTCCCCCTGGTTTTTTACCATGTTTTAACCAAAAATATATAAATAATAAACAAACGATAAAACCAGAAAAGATCTACAACAAATGAATGATCATAAAAAAGAAACAAACTATATTTTTTCCATAACAGGAATCGAACCTGCTCAACATGATTAAAAGTCACGTGCTCAGCCATCGAGCTCTATGGAGAAGATATCAGTGTCCCAAACACTGCCTTCATATGGCTGCATTTACCCCTGCAGCTAAGGGGGACTAAAGTTTCAGATTTTCGATATACAGGCATATCCTATTTTTCTTCTATGAATTTTAATAATGCCTGCATGGCAGCCCGGAGGATACCTGGAGTCAACTCAACCGCACTCAAAACCTTTTTCCGGGGTTTTTACCAATATTTACAAAAAACATTTAAAACCAGATAACACAACCAGAAATCTTATTTGACAAAACATCTATCATAAAAAAGAAATCAGACTCTTATGATTATACAGGAATCGAACCTGCTCCCTACGGTCCATACGCCGTATGTTCAACCGTCGAACTCATAATCAAGGATTTCCAATCCTTTTTTGCTACGTTTACCCCGTAGCGGGTGGCTGAGGTTTCAGTTTTCGCCATGCAGGCATATATTTGTTGAAATTAGAAGTTTACCTGGATCATAGTCGTTGCATTGGAGATTTTGACCGCTGTATCCAGTTCCTTATACAGATCCTCCCGCTCCTCTTTCAAAGACTGTAATTTATCAGCCAGGCTTAAAGGATCCACAAGCTTATAACTGTTTTTCTTGAGATATTCATCCACTACAGCTATGGAAGCGGAGTCTTTCTTTGCCTTATCTCCGCCTAAAATGCTGTTGCGCATTCCTTCGGCAGAAGCTTCCAGGGCAGTCTGGGCATTCTTAAGCTTTGCCATAATGTCGATCATCTGCTTCTGCATTACACCGATCATTTCAGACTCAAAGTCTTTCTTCAGGTCAAGATTTTTGTCCAGAAGAAGGGCTGCCTTGTTAATATCTCTGCCATTGGATAACTTCAATCTCTGCTTCAATGCAATAGCTGCTGCTACCGTATAGTTACCATATTTCGTCTTTACGATGGTTGTAGCATTGCTGGCTATGATTGCAGCATCAAGCTCATCATAGTTCCTGATCAGATCTTTGATACTCTGGAACTCATCCTTTACTTTATCGCAGAACGCCTTCTCCTCCATAAGTGTTTCTGCAGTTCTCTCCTCACACTGCTTCTTGTAATCAAGAAAAGTGATCTTACCTATCTTTCCCATAATCCTGGACCTGAGTAAATCTCTTTCATCAAGAGCATGGATCATTAATAATTCTCTCATTTCTTTTCCTCCTGTATTTTTATTTCATTGTATGTGATATATGTTAATGTGTTTTGTTCTTTACGTTTTCTATTATAAGTTATTAAAAGCAAGTTGTGTTTCCAGGAAAAAATTCTGGAAATAATCGTCACTGAAAATAATCGTTAAAGGGCTGAATAGCCTCAAATGCTATCCAGCCCTTATATATTACAAATTCAATTTAATAACCCCTATTCTTTCATCCATTTATGAAATTATTATATAAATTTTTTAAATGGAACCGGGATTCCAAGTTCTTCAAATTTCTCACACGCATAATAAAGATCAGCAATTGTACGCTGTATTTCATCGTATTCCCCCCGCAAAAACAGCACTTGCCAAAGTGCTACATAACATTGATTAAGCCACTTTAAATTTTCTTCTGAATCTAGCCAATCTATAAATGTAATTTTTCTAATTGGCATCTCCCACATCTCTTCTATAATTTCTTCTAGCTCTTCTTCCACATCTGGATCTAAATCTTGCTCCCCTTCTATATACTCCGAATAAAATTGATTTTCTATCATCTCTCTAAAATCATCTTCAGCTTCAACCGGATCTTCTTCAAAAGAAATATCAAGCTGCACTGACGAACCAAGACCTAATTGTATGCAGTAATCTTTTTTCAATGGAAGAATGACTCGATATTCATTATACCCTAAAGGAATATATTCAATTTCATCATCAGCATCAAATTTTATTGCATTATTTAGTTTATCCATATTCATCTGCATAGCCGATTCTGCAATTATTTTTTTATAGAAATCAGATTTTATCTGGACTAAATTCCGTTTTTCAACTAACTCCTGTACTTCCCTGTCTTTCGATTCTCCCTTATTTGTACAATGTCTCTTTAATCTTGAAATTAAACCTTTTTTTATTTCATCTTCCAAATTCTTTTTTGAATCTGTATTGATAACATAAATTCTGGCTCCTGGTTTTACAAAAAGACTTCTCCATTCTGCTGAAAGCGGTATATTAACCATATATTTTTCATATCCAACTCTCATATAAGCAATGGAATGCTCATCTGTAAAACTCTTTAATTTATCTATAGGATACAACTGTTCTGAAAACTCCGACAACATATTAACTATCTTCGGATCTAATCCCTCCATATGCTCAGTTACGTTTGATATGACGTCTTCTCTCTCTTCTTCTCGTTCTATCATAGAATTATCTTCAGCAACTAATTCTTTAAAACTACTAAGCTTTAAATAGTCCGCTAACAGTTGTAAAGTTTTTTTCGTTGCACTTTTTTTTGAAATTATTGTAGTATACGTTGAATATGCCGTATCCAAAGTATCTTCAGCTCTCACGTCTATTCCTATATCTGAATTTTTAAATAACGCACGTATCCTTTTTACATTTTGCTCGTTTCTTTTTTCTTCCATAAGTTTCTCAAGTTTACTAACATTTACCAGATAACGCTCATTACCATTCTCTTCTCCCATTTTATTCAATCCCCTCTCCTTTAATATTGTAGATATATAATATTTTTAATTATATCATATTTCCAACATTCTTTTCCCTGCATTAGCTCCCTCCCTCTTACTGTCCAAATGATATTCAAAGCCGATAAGGCGAGTCCTGAATACCAAATCGCTCAAAAAGTTCTTCCGCATATGCCCCGTCATTAAAAACACGCTCTATTTCCTTTTGTTTCCCCACTATAGTCAGGCAGGCACACAAACGGCGATAGGCCAGTAAAGTCCTATCCATATTCATTTCAGAGAAAGGATCTTTTTCTTCCGGCAGGAACCCTTCTTTTTCCAGCTCCCAGTTCCACGCAATTTCCTCAAACCATGCTCTGTATACATCCGAATAGAAATCATCCTCATCCACAGGAGCGACCATCTCATATAACGCATCTTCGATTTTTTCCCGGATACTTTCCTCCCACTCTTTACTTCGTTCTGCTTCACACACACATACATCCACTTCCAGGGGATATGCTAACTTTAATTGTTTGCACTGCTCCTGTAACATTAAGATCCTGATGTGATAATTGCCATCTTCATTTTTGTAGATCATTTTGTTTTCTTCCATTATTTCTCCCTTCCATATATAAGTCCGAACCTTACTCAATTCCTCATCTGAATCCAAACCATAAGACTCAATGCACTTTCTCAAATAGGCTTCATCTACCTGAACGATCCCATTTTTCTGATAGTAATCCGTTTCAAATCGTTCCGGATCTGCACCGTATTTCTCATCGTATTCCTAGTACTTCGCCCAGGCATTCTGCTTGTTTAAGAGCTCAATGCACTTATCATGTACATAAATCCCCATCTGGATTGCTTTTTCAAAGGTGTCGTCTTCATCCCAGGAGATCTCATCCCAATTTGTAATCCCGATGACAAGGTCCAGATAAGGAAATGATTTTAACTTATAAAACCATTCTGTTACAAGCTCTATCATCGTCGGCCACTTCTGAATGATCGCATTGGCCCCAACTGTGCCATCCGCGTGGATCCAGCCGTATCCTTTGGGATAATGATTTTTCATAATGAGCCAGTTATCAAAATTAATGCAACGTACAAACTCTTTGCGATTTCCTATTGTTTCCATGTCCCAGTTAAAGAAATTGTCCGTCCGTCGGATGATATCAAATGCCTGCTCTCTGGAAACGGAACGCCCCCGCATCTGGTAATAGGGTCTTCTGGTATAATGTAAGAACCTCAGATCATCCTCACTAACCCCATCCACCTTAATATCATACTGGTTATAGAGATCTAAATCCTCCTTCGCCATGAAATAGGTATGATCCCCTAAATTTACAATTTCCGGTATTTCATCTAATTCATAATCAATATCCACACAGGAATCAAAATAAGCGTTTCCATATTCATCTGTATAATATACGTCCCCATATAAATACTCAAAAATTGTCATTTTTTTCATCCCCTTTACTGATCTCTTCTTTGCCTTATATTGTACACCACATGACTCCCTTTGTTTTTCCAGAAAATAATTCTGGAAAATACAAAAAAGACGGGATCCCATCTCTGAAATCCCGCCTTAAAACTAAAAACTAACCTTCTCTATTTTATTTTTCTTCACCTTCAAAGGTCATATCCCATGACTCCCTGATATCATCCATTAACCGCAGGATCGTCAGGCAATCTTCTTTTGTATAACGGTCACTGGTGTTTAAACCACAGCTGACACAGCGGCTTGTCTCTACGATCTCATATTCAAAACCGTTTACCTTAAACGGCTCTTTTACAAGATAAGAGGATCCATCTTTTAACTGAACGGTAAATTCCTGCAGATGCTGGAAATCATCCATCAGGATATCACCTTTTGTTCCTTCGATCTTTGCGTGGCGTTCTAATTTCTTTCCGATCGCCTGGATGCAATGAGCGCTGCAGCCTCCCGGATATTCCAGTTCTACTTCGCTGTAATCATCGGTACCATATTCTGTCATATGTACTTCTGACTGAAATCCTTCCGGCGCAGCTTCTGTGATCATATGAAAAAATCCAAGATTGTAGATACCAATGTCTAATAACGCTCCGCCGCCTAATTCAGACTTAAACTTGCGTTCTCTTCTGTCGCCTTCCACTGTAAATCCAAACTGGGAAGTGATCCGCTTTACCTCTCCGATCACGCCATCTCTTAACATGGCCCGCAGCTTATCATATGCCGGCAAAAACCGGATCCAAAAAGCTTCCATAATAAACAGGCCTTTTTCCTCTGCCAGTTCGTACAGTTCTTCTGCCTGATCCACACAAAGGGTAAATGGCTTTTCGCAAAGTACATGTTTTCCTGCTTCCAGGCACATACGGCAATTTTCATAATGGAAACTGTTTGGCGTTGCAATATAAACCGCATCTACTTCGCTGTCTGTCATCATCTGTGCATAACTTCCGTAAACCTTCGGGATCCCGTATTTGGAAGCAAATGCTTTTCCATGCTCTAAATTGCGGGAAGCACAGGCGATCAAAGTCTCATCTTCCTGCTCCATATGGTTTACTGTATCTGCAAATTTCTCTGCAATGGTTCCTGTTGCTAAAATTCCCCATTTCATAAGCTATACCTACCAATTCTTTTTTAATTTTGTATTCCAGCTCACAGAATATGGATTCCACTGGCATGCCTTCAGGTTTTCGTAGATTTCTTCCCTGTCACCGGAAGTATCACCGGAGCCTGCTTCATAACCTTCCAGATAGTTCTGTACAAAAGAGTCCCAGGATTCAAAGGTACTCTGGATCTCCTTTGCAACTTCCAGTGCCTTATCTAAAGCCTCTTTTTCTGTGTAATAATCTGCCAGATAATAAAATCCCAGATTAGACTCTGCCCTGCTGTAATCCCAGGCAGAACCGCTTTCCTTTGCTGACTCCAAGAGTTCATTTAAGGCCTCATCTGCAGAAGCCCTGTCAGTAACACCCCAGCTCTGTTTTAACATCTTGCGGGTCTGATCTCTGGTAGTCTTGTCGATCTCAGCACCATTTTCTTCTTTGCCATCTACTTTAAGGCTTCCGCCAAAAGCACGGATATTTCCGCCATTGTGCTTTGTAAGAATGGCATAGGTAGCATTGATCCACTGAACGGTCTTATTGTTCATATAAGGATTTGCTGTTTTGTTCAGATACTGCTGTCTGCTGCTGATGGCAGAAAAATCAGACTCAGAACTTTCACTGCTTCCTGCTTTTCTGGTAGCGAAAGGAACCACTGCACCTCTTTCATTGAAAACGTAGATCTTTCCATCGATCTCACGTTCACAGTTCTTTAAAAGATGGCCATTTTCATCCAGATAGAACCACTGGTTTCCTGATTTGCGGAAAGCATTTTCCACTCTGGTCCCATCGTCTTCGTAATAAGCGTAAGTATCGCCTTCTTTCTGCCATCCGGCAAAAGCGGTCACAGGACTGACTGCTGCCAGCGTACAGACAAGAAGCATCATGCTGCTTATGTGTCTTAAAAATTTTTTATCCATAACGATCTTCCTCTCGTTGTATCTCCTCAAACATAGTATAACACAGGCCTTTCCATTTTCCAACTTACACATTTCTGACGAAATTCTTTCATTCTTTCCTTTTACAACTTATCTTTGTGCATTTTTTATCATTCGTTATAGAATTAAATACATTGTTTTAGACACTGGTCACAAAAAGTAATCTGTGATAGAATGGGTCCAGAAAAATGTATGAACTAAGATTTATGATGAGTATGGAGGTTTTGTAAATGGCATTACATGTTATGGATGAAGCAAACCGTTGTCTGGGATGTAAGGTTCCCCAGTGTCAGAAAGGGTGTCCTATCAGCACTCCCATCCCGGAAGTGATCAAACTTTTAAAGGCAAATAAATTAGATGAAGCAGGTAAAATGCTTTTTGAAAATAATCCGCTGACTACTGTATGCAGTCTTGTATGCAACCATGAAAACCAGTGCGAAGGCCACTGCGTTCTCGGACGTAAGGGTGCTCCGGTCCATTTTTCTACCATTGAAAGCTATATTTCCACAACTTATGCCAATAAAATGACCCAGGGACCTGCTCCTTCCAATGGTATGCGGGCTGCTATCATCGGTTCCGGTCCTGCCGGCCTTACCATTGCTGTCATCCTTGCAAGATATGGCTATGATGTTACTATTTTTGAAGGAAAAGATAAAGTTGGCGGTGTCCTTCGTTACGGTATCCCGGAATTCCGTCTGCCAAAATCTGTCCTGGATGATTTTAAATACCGCCACTTAGACTTAAAAGGCATTAAATTCCGTCCGAATACACATATCGGCGGCGCCATCGGTATTGATGACCTGTTCCGTGACGGCTATAAGGCCATTTTCGTAGGAACCGGCGTGTGGAAGCCAAACGCCCTTCATATTAAAGGGGAAACTCTGGGAAATGTTCACTTCGGCATTAATTATCTAAACAATCCGGACAGCTACCAGTTAGGAAAACGTGTCATTGTCATCGGTGCCGGAAACGCAGCTATGGACGTTGCAAGAACTGCCATACGCAAGGGTGTTCAGGAGCTGACCTGCTTCTCTATCACAAAACAGGTGGCTGCAAGCAAGCATGAGTTCAGTTATGCTCAGTTAGAGGGCGTTCAGTTTGAGTACAATATGGCTCCTGTGGAGATCAAAGATGACGGTGTTATCTTTAAAGATGTGATTGAAAATGAAGACGGCACCTTTACTGACGTTCCGGACTCCACTCATTTCTTCCCGGCTGACAGCGTGATTATTTCTATCAGCCAGGGACCGCAGAACCGGATCGTCAACACAACACAGGGTCTGGCTGCAGATAAAAGAGGCCTGTTGGTAGCCGATGAGACCGGACATACCACCCGCCCGGGTATTTTTGCTTCCGGTGATGTTGTGAACGGCGCACGTACTGTGGTTGAGGCAGTTGCTCACAGTAAAATAGTTGCCGAGTCTATGCACCAGTATATGCAGAGTCTGAAAGATGGGGAATAAGACTGTAACACAATTTTCTTGAAAATCTTATAAACCAAGAGTATAATCGGGGATGTTGCAAAATAAAATGTTTCGCTGCATCCCCCTTTTATGTGTTTTCAAAGTTTGTTCTGTTATAAAAATGGCAAACAAACTTTGTGAATGTACATATTTTTTAACTTTCATCAATTTACAAAAAGAAAAGAGAGTAATCATTATGAATCAGAAAAAAGTCACCCTCCGCGGAGAACTTGCCCTGCTGATCGTTATCCTCATCAACAGCATGGGCGTTGTTTTAATGCTGCGCTCCGGCTCCGGCATTTCCGCTATTTCCAGCGTCCCCTACGCATTTTCCCTTGTATTTCCGGCTTTGACCCTTGGCACCTGGACCTATATTTTCCAGGGACTTCTTGTTTTAAGCCTGATGATCTTAAAAAAACGCTTTGTTCCCAGCTACCTATTTAGTTTCGTAGCCGGTTTTGCCTTTGGAAAAATGGTAGATATTCATGAGATCTGGATCAACACACTGCCACTTACCATTCCCCTTCGGGTGTTCTACTTTGTGGCAAGCTATCTGATCCTCTGCTTCGGTATCGCCCTTTCCAACCGCTGCAAACTCCCGGTCATCCCAACCGACCTGTTCCCAAGAGATCTCTCCGAGATTATTAAAAAGCCTTATTCCAAAGTCAAGATCACCTTTGACGTAACCTGTCTTTTTGTTACCGCCTGCATGACCTTCCTCTGCCTTGGACATATCTCCGGCCTTGGAATTGGTACAGTAGCAGCAGCCTTTACCATGGGAAAGACCATTGGTGTAATCGGGGATGCGATTGATAAAAAAGTGGAATTTGTATCCGTATTAAGTAAGTAAATACAACCATAAACATACTAAAAGCCGCCAAAACAGGCGGCTTTTTGCTATTCTATCATAGAAAAAGACTCCAACCCATCAGGTCAGAGCCTTCATTTCCTTAAATTTCGTCCGTTCCATCTTCTCTTTTAACGCCATCCGGACATCCATCAGATCTTCTTTTACCAGCCGTTTTTCTTCTACCAGGCATTCTCCGGCTACATACACATCCCGTACATTGGAGGCGAAGGCGCTGTAGACCAGGGTGGAGTAGGGGTCGTATATGGGGAACATGTTGGGGGAGTCGGTTTCTATGATTACCAGATCAGCCTCTTTTCCAGGTTCCAGGGAACCGGTCACATCTCCCAATCCCAAAGCTTTGGCTCCCTCAATTGTCGCCATTTTCACGATCTCTTTTGCAGGAAAAGCACTTCGGTCTTTTAAGGTGTTTTTGTGGAAATTTTCACACATACGCATCTGGGTAAACAGATCCAGAGTGTTTCCGCTGGCTGGTCCGTCTGTGCCCAGACCTACATTTACCCCCAGGCTGCGAAGCAGAGCCACCGGCGCTACTCCTTTGGCTGCCTTGGTGTTGGAACCGATACAGTGGGCAACATTGGTTTTCGTTTCTGCTAACAGCCTGCAGTCGGCTTCTGTCAGGCGGATACTGTGGGCAGTCAGCGTATGCGCTCCCAAAAGTTCAAAAGAATTCAGATACTCCACCGGTGTCATCTGGTATTTTTCTGCCAGATACGTCATTTCGTAATCCATTTCCGCAGTATGGAGTGTAAATACCGTATTTCCCTTAAGATCTTCTTCCAGAGCCATTTTCATATGTTCCCCGCTGCAGGTAGTGGTTCCATGAGGAGTCAGCGCCCCTTTCACTCTTGGGTGGTTTCTGTAAGCCCGGATCAGGTCCCGGCCCCGTTCCAGCGCTTCCTCTGCACAGGAGGCGTCACAGGTAGCATCTTCCATTACGGTCTCCCCCGCAATTCCACGTATTCCCATCTGATCCATGATATGTGCTACTTTTTCTTCAAAATAATACATATCAAGAACTGTGGTCACACCGGAAAGAAGCAATTCACAGATACCGTATCTGGCAGATGCTGCTGCCAGTTCGGCATCCATTGCCTGCGACTCCATAGGAAGCAGAAATACCCGCAGGCGGTCCTTGCAGTCATCTCCCAGTCCCCTGAACGGGATCATCCCTAAGTGGCTGTGGGTGTTGACCATTCCCGGCATGATGATCCCTCTGCGTGCATCCTTTTCCTGCCAGTTTTCTCCCACCCGGGCCAGAGCCGCTTTTTTTAATTCCAGTTCACTCTCCGGCCCTGTTTCCACGATTTTTGTTCCATCTATTATCACATAACCATGATCCCACACTTGCATCTGCTGGTCCATGGTCACTACAATTCCATTTTGAATGATCGTTTTCACTTTCAGATCCTCATTCCGTTTTTATCAAAATAAGTTTGGATCAGAGGCACTTTCTCCTGGCTCTTCACCTCTAACAGCCCGAAATCCGTCAGCTTCAGTCTTGGGGATACAGGAAGACATAAAGTAGACATAGACATGATCACATTGTTGTTGTCATAGCCCAGATCTTCCATGGCCTTTCGCACCTGTCCCAGCTGTTTGCCTAACACAGAAACAGGCTGATCCGATAAAATACCGCCTACAGGAAGAGTGGCCTGGGCCGCCAGCTTTCCGCCGGCATACACCACATAGCCCCCCTGAAGCTCTCTCACCCGTTTCTGGGCAAGTTCCATATCTTCCTCATTATTTCCCATTACAAGAAGATTGTGGCTGTCATGGGACCAGGTAGTAGCTGCTGCTCCCGGCTCCTTAAAAGTACCTTCCACCAGTGCTTTGGCAACATTTCCATTTTTCCCATATCGCTCATAAACCACTGCCAGGGAAAGTCCTGCTTCCTTCCAGCAGATATTTCCATTTTTAATGGATAATCTCTTTTTAACCGGTGTGGTAGCCGTACCAAAATCTGATATTTTTATCACATTTACTTCTGCAAATGCAGCTGACGGATCTTCCGCTTTGATCTGAAAATCCTCTTTTTCAGCCTCCCGGCACTGGACCGAATGATAAAAATGCTCTGGAAAATCTCCCACAGAAAGGGACCTTTGTTCCTGAATTTCCGCCTGCATATCTGCCTGCCCTTTCTCCAACGCACCCTTTTCATACACACAGCATCCCTTTTTAAATACCATAACCGGCTGCATGTCCTTAAGAGACTCCAAAAGAGCAAAATCAGCGATCTTTCCCGGTGCGATCATACCACGGTCATCTAAATGCATCCGCCTTGCAGGTGTCCAGGTAGCACAGTAAATTGCCTTTTCTACAGGCATCCCAGCCTCAATGGCTGCCTTTACGATCCCGTTTAACTGGCTCTTTACCAGTTTATCTGCCATGGTATCGTCTGTCACCAGAGCTACATTTTCATACAGCTGATTTTCGCAGACCACCTTTACCACCTCAGGCCGCAAAGACTTAAGCTGCAGCTCCAGAAACATGCCAAGATCCGTTTTTTCCAATACCGACTGCGGGGTCTGCTGGGTATGGTCCGCATCTACGCCCTCATAGATAAAGCGGTTCAGATCCTCTCCCGAAAGTCCCGGGCAATGACCCTCAATGCGCATCAACGGCGCCTCTTCTTTGCAAAGCCGGATCATTTCCCTGGTCTTACTGTACCCGTCAGCACTGAGATCCTTAAAATTCATAATCTCTCCCAAACAGAGAACCCCCGAATCCGAAGCCATTTTCTTCGCATCCTCAGGATAAAGAGCAGCTCCCGGTGTCTCCAGTTCTTCATTGGTAGCCGGTACACTGGAAGGGATCGCCCAGAAAATATCCTGCTCCGTTTTCTGGCTCATAAAGCTTTTTATGCCTTCCATGCCAAATACATTGGCGATCTCATGGGCGTCTGCCACAACGGTAGTCACTCCATAGGGAAGTGTGGTCCTGGAAAATTCCACAGGAGTTGTCATAGAACTTTCAATGTGCATGTGGATGTCTATAAACCCCGGGATCATATATTTTCCCTGGGCGTCAATGGTCTTTACCCCAGGATAAACAATTGCAGGGGAAACGCAATAAAACTTTTCCCCTGCAACTGCCACATCCCGCTTTTCAAAACACTGTCTGTAGGTCATAAAGACATTTGCGTTTTTAATAATAAGATCAGCGGTCATATATTTTCTCCTACTGATTGATGGTTCTGTTCCACTGGTCGATCCAGTTGTTTAAGATCGGGTTTACGAAAGAATAATCTACGATCTTTGCGTTGTCAGCAGTCTCGCCGTAGGTCATATCCTTTGCTTCTTCCTCAGTAAAGGTAACTTCCTTGTTGGTAGGAGCCTCATTTAATGCCTTACCAGTCTTTGTCTGCAGTTCAGGGCTGATGCGATAGTTTAAGTACTCATAAGCCAGATCTTTGTTCTTGCAGTTCTTGGTAATGTTAATGGTATTGAAGTTTGCGTAAGTTTCCTCTGGAGTTACATATACCAGATCCGGGTTTGCTGCTACAATAGTAGGAACACCGAAATCACCTACAACAGCTGCTGCTACTTCACCAGAAGTAAACATATTGATCAGGTCAGAAGACTTTGTATAAGTCTTAACAAGGTTTGGTTTTAACTCAGCCAGTGCTTCAAAAGCTGCTTTTCCTTCATCCTCTGCTACAGGAGTACCTGCATGGTCACCTGCTACATAAACCATAGCCGGTCCAAAAGTAGTTGTGATCTCAGGAATAGAAACCATACCTTCCAGGCGGGAGTCCCACAGATCATCAAAACTCTTGATCTCAAAGCCGGTCAGTTCCGGATTGTAGATGATACCGATGCTGTTGATGGTGTAAGGAATACCCTGTCCATTTTCAGCCAGCTCTTTTGCAGCCGGGATCAGGTTTTCTGCATTCGGAATCTTGCTTAAGTCAATGGTATCAAAAAGTCCTTCATCTGCACCCTTTGCAGTCATGGCCTGAGAAAGCTCGATCACATCAATAGAAGATTCGCTGTCTGCTGCCAGCTTGGTATAACGGTCATTGGTACCGCCTGTTTCTGTTACGATCTCGCAGCCAAATTCCTGCTCAAAAGGAGTATATACTTCATCTTCAGAAATATCTTCGCTCAGTCCGTAAGTAGAAAGGACCAGCTTTCCATCTCCCTTAGAGCCTTCCGTAGCATCTGCCTTGGAGTCTGCTGCTGTCTGTCCCTTGGTATCTGCTGTTTTATCCCCAAATAGGTGTAGGAAAACGGCTCGATGGCGGGCGGCGGCGTGTCAAGAAATATCTATGGAGTTTTTAAGAACCGCCCCGGCGGGGCAGGTCAGGCTGTGACCTGCTCCACTTCCGGGATGGGTTTAAGATTAAAATGAATTTCGATAGAAATGTGTCTTGTTTTATCGCTGTCTATGCTCTCATGGACAACGATTTCTTTAATCAGGCGGTTGAGGGTGGCGGCGTCCAGTTCCGTGATGTCGGCGTATTCCTGAATGGCTTCTACCCACTGGCGGGCGTCATACGCAAGCCGGATTTCATCGGCCAGCTTCTTCCGGCCTTCCTCAACCCTTGCCTTCAACTCGGCCTGTTCCTTCTGCGTCTTTTCCATCAGCAGATTGAAGTTCGCTTCGCTGATACGTCCGGCAACCATGTCCTCATACAGCCGCAGAACCATCTTTTCCAGAACGTCAATGCGTTCCTCGTCTTTGGCAAGGGAGCGTTCCAACGCTTCCCGCTGGCCTTTCTGCTCGGCTTCGCAGGTGTCGGACAGCTTCCCGGCAACGGCTTCCCCGTCCATCAGGGCGGCTCTGGCACATTCCCGGATTTTGTTCAGCACAAGCCGGTACAGGGTGTCGTACTCAACCCGGTGCTGGGAACAGTGCTGTTTCCCGTAGGCGTTATAGGTCTTACAGGAATAAATCTGCTTCGGGTGCTTCTCATTGGTATAGCGGATAGTCAGCGACTTCCCGCATTTGCCGCATTTGATAAGCCCCGCAAACAGGCTGATTTCCCCGGTCTGGCGGGGGCGCTGCCGGGATTTCAGCTTGCGCTGCACGATGTCAAAGGTCTTGCGGTCAACAAGCGGCTCATGCTGGTTCTCCACGACAATCCATTCCTCCGGCTTCTTCTCCCCGATGGTGCCGATTTTGAAGCGGTATTCCTTCTTCTGGGAAGCGATAGCACCGGTATAGACGGGGTTTATCAGGATGTCCTTAATTACGGAGAAGTCCCACATATACCGCCCGTTTACCGGGTCTTTCTTTTCCCACTTGGTTGACACGTTCCGCAGCCCCCGTATCCGGTTCCAGTAGGTCGGGCAGGGGATTTTTTCTTCTTCCAGCCTGCGCCGGATGTAGTTGGGGCCGTGTCCTTCCAGCGCCCACGCAAACAGACGCCGGACAATGGGAGCCGTTTCCTCGTCAATCAGCAGGTGGTTTTTGTCCTCCGGGTCTTTCTGGTAGCCGAAGGGGGCAAGGCAGCCGGTAAACTGGCCTTTCTGCGCTTTCAGCAGATAAGAGGAATGAACCTTCTTGGAAATGTCCTTGCTGTACATCTCGTTGAGGATGTTCTTGAACGGCGCAATGTCGTTGTTGTCCCGCATGGTGTCGATACCGT
>OIWK01001954.1_pt1 | contig 17683 bp, 16 predicted proteins | sample 1587401 | NCBI WGS metagenome assembly OIWK01 (sample SAMEA3888911, study PRJEB22519) | human gut metagenome | biome: human gut; feature: human-associated habitat; material: faeces | place: Denmark | collected 2009
GATATTAAAAGAAAGGAAATATGTGATAATTAACTTCCTAATTATCATACAAGAAAATAATGAAAGTAGTTGCAATGGCAGGTGGACTTGGAAGTCAGATGTTTAAATATGCATTTTATTTAAATATAAAAAATAACAATCACGATGAATGTTATATTGACACAGCACCATATGACAAGATAGCAATGTGGAATGGATATGAGTTGAAGCATATATTTGGCATAGAGGCACCAGATTTCCGCTCATTCTATTCGGCAAAACAGATTCAGCAGCTCATTGATTTTCCGGGGAGCTATCGTTTGTTTGCAATGAATCTGATGCATGAGAAAGCACCATCAGAACCTCTTATTTATTATGACCATGGTCAGAGGGGAAAATACAGTGACTACTATTCTGTTTTGGGCAAGCTTCGAAGAAAAGCGAGAGAAGTGAAGAAAAACTGCTGGGATGGAAGAATACATAAAGAGGATTGTCATATTGAAAGATATCCGAAAGATTATTTGAAAGAAAGTGGAAACATCTATTATGATGAATTCAATCATACATCAGATGAGTATTTCCGGGGGATGAAGGAAAGATTAATACAAGAGTTCGATTTTCCAGAGTTTATGGATAAAAATAATAAAACAATATCACAGAAAATGTTACAGGAGGAGTCCGTTGCAATTCATGTGAGACGTGGAGATCATATGTATGATAATGGAGATCTTTTCGGAAGTGGATATTTTAATAAATCAGTGCGCTATGTAAAAAGCAACATAAATAACCCGATTTTTTATGTTTTTTCAGATGAAATTCATTGGTGTAAGGATAACCTGGAAGAATTGGGATTAAATGAACAGGATGAGATATATTTTGTTGATTGGAATATGCAATTGGAAAGTTATCGTGACATGCAGCTTATGACCTACTGTAAACATAACATTATAGCAATCAGTTCCTTTAGTTGGTGGGGATATTATCTGAGTAAGCATAAGAAAGATAAAATTGTGTGCGCACCAAAAGGGTACTGGTTTGAAGTGGGATCCCACTTCTAGACGGATGTATATAAATGTGATAAAATACCATATTGTGTTGATTGATAGCAATATGCCAAAGAAGGAGGCAGGCAGATGATTGAAGCAAAAGTAGAAATGTTGGAATTCCCACAATTGGGAGATGAGCGGGGACAACTTGTAGTAGTAGAGGGAGCGAAAGATATTCCATTTGAGATAAAACGTATTTTTTATATTTATGGCACAGATACAGGGGTTGTACGGGGACAACATGCGAATCTCAGAACAGAATTTGTTTTGATCAATGTTGCGGGACGTAGTAAAGTTAAGGTGATGGATGGACTTGGAAATGAGACAGTTTTTTGCCTGAACCGTCCACATACAGGCATTTACCTTCCAAAGATGACATGGAAGGAAATGTATGATTTTAGTGAGGATTCTGTATTGCTTTGCCTTGCCAGTGAGCATTATGATGGTGACGAATATATAAGAGATTATAATACGTATCAGGAAATGGTGAAAGAGCAGAGGGAGATAAAATAAATGGAGATTATGGCAAACCGTTTAGACCGCGGATTTTATATGTATCAGAAAGAATTTGAAGATAAAGCATTGGAGGTTTTACGTTCCGGCTGGTATGTACTTGGAAAAGAAGTTTCTGGTTTCGAAGAGGAATATGCAGCATATACAGGTGCAAAATATTGCGTAGGCCTTGCAAGTGGTCTTGATGCATTATGGCTGGCATTTCGTGTGCTTGGAATTGGAGCAGGCGATGAAGTGATCGTACAGGGAAATACTTATATTGCCAGTGTAATGGGTATTACGATCAATGGCGCAACACCGGTATTTGTAGAACCTGATAAATACAATAATATTGATACAACCAAAATAGAAGAAAAAATTACAGACCGGACGAAGGCGATTCTTGTTGTTCATTTATATGGACAGGCATCTAAAATGGATGATGTGATGGAATTGGCAAAAAAATATCATCTGAAAGTAGTAGAGGATTGCGCACAGTCACATGGGGCTTGCTATAATGGCAAGATGACAGGAACGTTTGGTGACATCGGATGTTTTTCCTTTTATCCGTCAAAGAATCTTGGAGCATTTGGTGATGCAGGAGCGATTGTTACAGACGATGAACAGATAGCAAAAGATATGAAGATGTATCGAAACTACGGCAGTGAGAAGAGATATTATAATAAAGTGGTTGGTGCAAATTCCCGTCTTGATGAGATACAGGCAGGTTTGCTGCGTGTAAGATTGAAACATCTTGATGAACTTGCAGCAGAAAAGGTGGAAATCTGTAATCGTTATTTAAAAGAACTAAAGAATCCACTGATTGAATTGCCAGAGGTACAGAAGAATGCAACAACAATCTGGCATCAGTTTGTCATTCATTGTAAGTACAGGGATGAGTTGATGAATTATTTAAAAGATAAGGGAATTGGAACGATTATTCATTATCCGATTCCACCACATTTATCTGAGGCATATGAGTATCTTGGATTAAAAGAAGGGGCACTACCAATCACAGAGAGGTATGCGAAGGAAGTTCTTTCTATCCCTCTGTATAATGGGATGACTGAGGAAGAACAGACTTATGTGATCAATGCAATAAATGCGTTTAAGGCATAATAGAGGACAAGAGATGTTAAGAAAACTTGAAAAAAAAGATGCACCGCTTATGATCGAGTGGATGCATGATCAGGATGTAAATTGCAATTTCCGGGCGGACTTTGCACATATGACATTAGAGCAGTCACAGAATTTTGTGGAGCATAGTTTTGATGAGGAGAGCCAGAATTTTGCATTCGTGGACGAAAATGATGAATATATGGGAACGATTAGTTTGAAACACATATCGGAAACAGATAAAAATGCGGAGTATGCGGTTGTTACCAGAAAGTGTGCGCAGGGAACAGGGATTGCTTATGAGGCAACAATGGATATTCTGGAATATGCTTTTGAGAAACTTGGACTGCATCGTGTATATTTAAATGTTCTGGAAGAGAATGTAAGGGCAAATAAGTTTTATAAAAAATGTGGATTTCGATATGAGGGTACCTTTCAAGATCACCTGTGTATTCATGGTGCATACAAGAATCTGAACTGGTATGGAATCCGCAAAGAAGATTTCAGGAGATAATCATATTATGAAAGAGAAAGCAATGGAAAAATTAAAATCGGCTGATCAGTATCTGGAACAGCATGAGAAAATATTTGCAGTGTTATCTGTAGCAGGATTGATCGCACTTGTTATTCCATTTTATTGGTTTGGATTATACACGGTTCCAATGGCAGATGATTATAGCATGGTGTTAGGAACGCATAATGCATGGGAAGCAACACATTCTGTGTCCCGGGTACTCTATTCAGCTCTGGTTGAGATGGCAAGCCGTTTTATGACATGGTCAGGGTCGTTTACAGATATGTTTGTGCAGAGCCTGTTGCCGGGACTGGGCGATTATAATATGTACTTTCTTGTATCGTGGATCTTAATTACATTGGTACTATTTGCGAATTTTTATTTTGGAAAATGTGTGATCATAGATGTACTGAAAGCATCAAAAGAAAAATGGCTGATCATTACATCTGTCGTAACGATTATGCAATTTGAGTGTATCCCCTCTGTGTATGATGCCTTCTACTGGTTTGTTGGAGCGATAGGATATACATCCGGTTATGCAGTGAAGCTGATCCTTCTTGGAATGATAATAAGGGAACTAGCAGGAAGCGAAAAAACAACTGTCGTAAAATATATTATGACGGCTGCATTTGCTTTTTTGCTTGGGGGGACAGATTATGGTGCAACCAGTGTGTCGCTTATCTGTGTATTTGGCTGTATGTGGATCTGGGGTATCTATACGAAAAGAAAAAGAACTTATATCTTTCTGGTAACATTAAGCTTTATAGCAGCCTGGGTGATCGGGTTATTAGCACCGGGAAATGCTGTCAGAGCAGAGTTGCTGCCGGAACCAAGAGGATTTTTATTTTCAATCCAGCAGGCATTGATTGTCGGGGCAATGAAGATTTATCAATGGGTATCACCTTATATGATTATTATGCCGTTACTATTTCTTCCATTTTTAATCTCTGCTTTAAAGCAGTGCAAATACAGATTTTATTGTCCGGCAGTCATTTCATTCTTGTCATATGGTATATTTTCATCTGTGTATGCACCGACAATTTATGCAAATTATGGTGCAATCGGTGATGTGACAGGATATACTAACAATGCAATTTATTTAATTTTTGTCGTTTTGTGGGTATTTAATCTGACGTATTGGATTGGATGGATTTTACAGCGTTTTTCTATGGAAAAACAACAGGATACAGAAGATAAGAAACGTTTTTCCATTAGTTTATATTATATATCTGCTGTGACTCTTGTTTGTATGATGGTTTGTGTTGCACATATTCCAAGGGATTATAATAGTTTTGAACTATTTCACTGGATAAGGACAGGAACTATGCAGGAGAATAAACAGGCATATCTTGCAAGAGAGAAAATCTATAAAAACAGCGTTGGACAGGATGTAGTAGTTTCAAGAATTACACCACCAATCGCAAGTACAGGCGGAGGAGACATAACGCAGGATCCGAATAATTGGGTCAATCAGTGTATTGCAGCTTATTATGGAATGAAGAGTGTTCGACTGGAATAAAGCACGGATACCGGATTGGAGACATTATGATTGAGAAAGTAAGAAAACTGGCTGTAAAAATAGAAAATAATTCGGACAAAATTGAAATTGGAATGGCTATCGCATTATTAGTGGTAGTGATTCTCTCTGTAATTCCACTATATGTGTTTGGGTATTATACAGTTCCTGTAGCTGACGATTACAATATGATCTTAAAGACACATAGTGCATGGGAAAGCAGTCATTCCATATGGCAGGTCTTTACAGCAGCACTTGCCACAGCAAAGGAATACTATATGACATGGTCGGGAGCATTTTTTAACATGTTCTTACAGTCGCTGCTTCCTGGACTTGGGGATTACAGCACATATTTTCTGTCATCATGGATTTTGATCACTATTTATCTTGCGGCAGCATATTACTTTTGGAATTGTGTGATCATACATTTGTTAAAAGGAAACAGATGGCAATGGCTTATTGTTGCCTCTGTTACAGTAGTCATTCAGATTCAGGCGGTGCCGTCTCTGTATGATATGTTTTATTGGTACGTGGGGGCTGTTGGATATGGACTCGCATATTCCATGAAAATGGTTTTACTTGGAATGATGATAAAGCAGTTGGCAAAACAGAATACTTGTAAAAAGTGGTATTATATATATAGTGTTATCTGTGCATTCCTGATAGGTGGAATGGAATTTGGACCTACAAGTATGGTATTTGTGATTGTATCTGCTTTTATGATTTGTTATTCTGTTTATAAGAAGAGACAAAGATTATATATTGTTTCAGTATCAGCAGCTTATTATGCTGCATGGATCATCGCAGTGATAGCTCCGGGAAACAGTGTGAGACAGGAACAGGTTGGACAGAGAAACAGTGCAGTATTTGCAATTTTGCAGGCATTAAAGCTCGGGGCACAGCGGATGTCATCCAGTCTGAGTAGTTTTTTGCTGATTTTAACTTTGTTAATTTTGCCGGCAGTGATCATCACAGTGAAAAATTGTAATTTGAAATTCAAACATCCATTTATTTTTACATTTTTATCTTATGGAATCTGCAGTTCGATGTATACGCCGATCATATATGCCAATTATGGGCAATTAGGAATTATTAATGTGTACACATATAATGTAATCTATTATACTTTTATTGTTTTTTGGATATTGAATATCATTTATATCACTGGCTGGGTGGTAAAGTGTCTGATACCAGAGATTTCCGGACGAGGGATCGGACGTGGAAAACACTATAGACCATATTATTATGGAGCGGTTGTTGCATTGCTTTGTCTGGACGTTTTGGTTGCACATAATATAGGAAGCTATGCCAGTGGATATGTTTTACAGACACTCCACGGCGGTGAGTGCAAGTCGGGTAAAGAATATTTTCTGCAGCGTGAAGAAATACTTAGAAATTCACAGGGGCAGGATGTAGTGGTAAATGCAATCTATGTACCACTTAATACAAGCGATAGCAGTGATGTCACTACAGACCCAAATAATTGGGTAAATAAAGCAGTTGCACAATATTATCATTTGAACAGCATTGTCAGAGAGTAAAGGAGAGATGAAGATGATCAGCTTTAATGTACCACCAGTAGTAGGAAATGAATTGAAATATATAGAGCAGGCAATTGGAAATCACAAAATCTGTGGAGATGGTGAGTTTACCAAAAAATGTTCTGCATGGATGGAAGAGAAAACCGGAACTGCAAAAGCATTATTGACGACATCCTGTACACATGCAACAGAGATGGCTGCATTACTTGCAGATATTCAGCCAGGGGATGAGGTAGTCATGCCATCCTTTACTTTTGTTTCAACAGCGGATGCTTTTGTGCTGAGAGGTGCAAAGGTAAAATTTGTAGACATTCGTCCAGATACGATGAATATTGACGAAACATTAATTGAGGATGCTATTACAGATAAGACGAAAGCAATTGTTCCGGTTCATTATGCAGGTGTGGGTTGCGAGATGGACACAATTATGGATATTGCAAGAAAACATCATTTGCTCGTGATCGAAGATGCTGCGCAGGGTGTTATGAGCAGTTATAAGGGAAAAGCACTTGGAACAATTGGTGATTATGGCTGTTATTCTTTCCATGAAACAAAGAATTATTCTATGGGGGAAGGCGGAGCTTTATTGATCAAAGATCCTGATATGATTGAGCGTGCAGAGATCGTGCGTGAAAAAGGTACAAATAGAAGTAAATTCTTCCGTGGACAGATTGATAAATATACGTGGGTGGATGCAGGATCTTCTTATCTGCCAAGCGAGTTGAATGTGGCATATCTCTGGGCACAGTTAGAGCAGGCAGATATGGTGAATGATAATCGTCTGAAATCCTGGAATTTATACAAAGAGCTTCTGACTCCGATTGCAGAAAAAGAATATATTACACTTCCATACATTCCAGAGGAGTGTACGCATAATGCGCATATGTTTTATATAAAAACAAAAAATCTTGAGGAACGTTCTGCACTGATCTCTTATCTGAAGGAAAATGGTGTGTTGGCAGTATTTCATTATATTCCATTGCATGGAGCTCCGGCAGGACAGAAGTATGGTGAATTTATCGGGGAAGATAAATATACAACCAGAGAGAGTGAAAGACTGGTGCGTCTGCCAATGTATTATAATCTCAGTGAAGAAGATATTACATATGTTGCAGAGCTGATCAGCCGGTTTTATGCCAGATAAGGATAAGAGATGATATTAGAGGGAAGTAAAGTTCAATTAAAACCCATTACAAAAGAAGATACGCCATGGATTGTTCGTTGGAGAAATACGGAGAGTGTCAGGAAGAATTTCATTTTTCAGGATAAATTTACGGATGAAATGCACAATCACTGGATGGATACAAAGGTAAAATCCGGACAAGTTGTGCAGTTTATTATAATAGAAAAAGAGGGACAGAAGCCAGTTGGATCTGTTTATCTTCGGGATGTTGATAAAATGAATCGTAAAGCTGAATTTGGCATTTTTATCGGCGAAGATTCAGCAAGAAAAAAAGGGATAGGAACAGAAAGTGCACAGATTATCTGTGAATATGGATTCCGGCAGTTAGGACTTCACAAGATCATGCTGCGTGTGTTTGCTGATAACAGACAGGCGGTCAGAAGTTACGAAAAGGCAGGGTTTTGTCAGGAAGCATTATTGAGAGATGAAATATGTCAGAATGGTGTGTTCCGGGATCTGATCTTAATGGCAAAATTTGAACATATACAAAGTCAGGAAAAAAGAAATGATGCAGAAGCAAATAGCAGATAGAATTGAAAAAATAGATGCATGGCTTGCAAAAAAAGAAAAACTTTTTGCGGTTTTATGTGTGTTGGCACTCATTTGTCTTATGATTCCTTTTTATTGGTTTGGACGATATACTGCGCCGCTTGCAGATGATTTTAATACCGTTACAGGAACTCATCATGCATGGATTACATCACATTCCATTTGGCAGGTTATATTAGCAGCAGTCGAAAAAACAAAGGGATATTATATTGGATGGACTGGTGCATTTACCAATGTGTTTCTTCAGTGTCTGATGCCGGGATTGGGAGATTATCGCACTTATTTTATTGCATCCTGGATCATATTGACTACATTTTTGATTGCAAATTTTTATTTCGGCAAGTGCCTGATCGTGGATGTTATGGGGCAGGAAAAAACAAAATGGCTCATCATTACAGTGATAACAACTGTGATTCAGATAGAATGTCTGCCAGTAGTATATGATGCGTTTTTCTGGTTTGTGGGAGCTGAGGCATATGTGTTTGCTTACTCATTAAAATTGATATTAGCGGGTATTATCATAAAGGAATTGGCATCAGATCGGAAGGTTAGACCAGGGATGTTGATTTTGAATATGATATATGCTTTTTTGATTGGTGGAACAGAATTTGGACCAACAAGTGTGTTATTAATTTGTGTACTTGGATGTCTTGTTATTTTTAGTATTGTAAGAAAAAGAAAGAGTTGTTATACGCTTATTGTATCAGCAAGTTTTGCTCTGGCATGGATTCTTACAATTGCAGCACCAGGGAATAGTGTCAGACAAAGTATGGTAGGAGAAAAGCGGGGGGTGATTTTTTCTATTGTTCAGGCATTGACGGTAGGGGCTATGAGAATTTATGAGTGGATAAATCCGTTTATGCTGATCGTACCACTTCTTGCATTGCCGTTTATTATCCTCTGCGTAAAAAAAGTAAAATTTGAATTTCCATTACCGGTGTTTGTATCCTTATTATCTTACGGAATCTATTCCTCCATGTATGCGCCGATGATCTATGCAAATTATGGAGCGGTAGGACAGGTAAATGGGTACACGAACAATGTAATTTATCTGATATTTATTTTATTGTGGATGGGAAATGTTATTTATTGGACGGGATGGCTGACAAGGCATTACACAAGCCGGAAAAAACAGTCTATCAGTTGCTACTATGTTTCAGTGCTATGTGGCATATTTTTAATTACATGTGTGGCACATATTCCGGGAGACTATTGCAGCTTTACCCTGTTACACTGGGTTCGTACAGGAACTATGCAGGCAAATATGGAAAAATATCTGGAAAGAGAAGAAATCCTGCGTAATAGTCCAGGAGAAGATGTCGTTGTGGAAGCAATTACCTTTCCAGAAGGAATTTATACTAGTGGCGCCGGCGAGATCACATCAGATGCAGAACACTGGATCAATATCGGAGTGTCGGATTACTATGGAGTTAAGAGCGTGAGGACAGAATAAACAATGAAGAAAATATCTTTTGTGATACCATGTTATGGATCAGAACATACCATTGAAAATGTAGTCAATGAAATACGACAGACTGTAACAAAGAGAAGTGAATATGATTATGAGATAATTCTTGTAAATGATTATTCACCGGATCATGTCTGGGATAAAATAACAGAATTGACAAGAGAGGATCCGCATGTGAAAGGTTTGTTCCTTGCAAAAAATTTTGGACAGCATTCAGCGCTTATGGCTGGTTACCGGGAATCGGATGGAGATATTGTGATTTCTCTGGATGATGATGGACAGACACCGGCAGATGAGTTGTATTCATTGGTAGATAAACTGGAAGAGGGTTATGATGTTGTTTATGCAACTTATGCCAATAAACAGCACAGTGGTTTTCGCAATTTCGGAAGCAAAATTAATGACTACATGTGTGATATCCTGTTGAATAAGCCAAGAGGATTAATGGTTACAAGCTATTTTGCAGCCAGGCGTTTTGTGATTGATGAGGTGTGCAGATACCAGAATCCGTATACTTATGTAATCGGTTTGATCTTTCGGACAACTAAGAACATCGGAACTGTTTCAGTGACACACAGACAGAGACAGTATGGACATTCCGGATATACATTTGGAAAGCTATTGGGACTCTGGATCAATGGATTTACGGCATTTTCTGTAAAACCACTGAGAATTGCAACGGCAACAGGGGTGCTCTTTGCAATGTTAGGTTTTTTGTATGTGATATATATTATTATAAATAAATGTATTAATCCGGCTGTCCCATTAGGATGGAGCTCTACTACAGCAGTCTTATTAATTGTAGGAGGGATAATTCTATGTATGATGGGACTGATCGGGGAGTATCTTGGAAGAATCTATATTAGCATGAATAATTCCCCACAGTATGTAATTCGTGAGAAGGTTGGAGCTTTTAATGAAGAATCAGAAAAAAATTAGTCGGAATTTCCTGTTTGTTTTGACTTTCATTGGAACTGTTGTTGCGTATAAAGCAACAGATTTGTTGATTCAGCAGATGTTTGCAAATGCAGGTGGATATGATTATAAAGTTCATTCTATGTATGCGCAGCAAATGTTAAATACAGATATAGATACCATTATCATAAATCTGCAGGGGCTGGGATTGAATCATGGAATTTCTTATCCTGTATGGCATCTGCTTTTTCTGTTAGTGGAAAAAGTACAGTCGATCCGATTGGGGATTGCGTGTAATATTTCTACTGTATCAGCGGCAACTACAGGAATATTTGAAGCAATCGCATATCTTGTGACCGTTTACCTGCTTTACAGATACAGTACCTGGAAAAAGGCATTGTGGGTTATGCCGGTTATTTCTGGCATGCTGCTTATTATGGGACCGTTATCTGTTCCGGCACTTACTGATAATTATTATCTGGGGCAGTTTAATCCGAATGTATGGCATAATCCAACGACGATTGCAGTAAAGGGAATTACACTGGTTGTCTTTTTCATATATGTGGAGATCATGGAAGAAAATAACAGGAGTAAGAAACAGGAGCTGTTATTGTATTTTATGGCGACAGTGTTGCTATTTGCAAGTGCGTTTTTTAAACCAAGTTTCTACCAGATGTTTGTTCCTGCATTATTTGTCTATTGCGTCATAGAATTGATTGTAACAAAAGGAAAATATCTGAAAAGAGAAATTGGTATTGGCTTTACGGTATTACCAGTGACAATTCTTGCCGTAGCACAGATGATGACATCTTTTGGTGGTGAGGGTGATGGAATAGGGATTCGGTTCATGTATGTATGGCACTGCTTTGCAAGGCATCCATTTGGTTCGCTCTTGATATCCATTCCGTTTCCATTGTTAGTTTATCTTGGTCAGTGGAAGAACATTTGGAAAGAAAAGAAAATGACATTGGCTGTTTTGGCATTTCTGTCAGCAGTTGGGCAATTTACATTCTTATATACAAAAAATACTCCATTATCAGGCGACTTTATATGGGGAGCTTATCTGGCAGTTGGGCTTTTGAATCTTGTCGCAGTACTGACATTATGTAAAAATGTGAAAGAGAAGAATAAAATCACGATATACCATATCTTGTGTACTGCTGTATTTTTATTACAGGTATATTATGGTATGCGTTATATTATGGCAATTTATTTAACTTCTGATTATTTGCATATATATTAAATCATAGTTTTAGGAAAATAAAATGAAGAAGAGAATTGGACAAATTGGAATCCTGCTGATAAGTGCAGGGTACTTTCTGGCACTCACTTATCTGTTCTGGGCGCAGGCAAATTATCATGACGGAACCTATCAGGCGGATCTGTATGCACACATGCTTCTGGGAGTCAGCAATACATATCGGTATAATCTGGTGTATCGTATTCTTGGCTTCTTGTGGCAGCATGATGGCTCAGCAAGGCTGATTGGCGTGTTTTTAGCAGGAGTCTGTGTACTCACTGTATACTGGACAAAACGGCTGATCATAAAGTTTTACCCGAATATGGGAATGAAAGCGTATTATCTGGCATATATGTTGAATTTTTGTATGTCACTTTATTTCCCGTTGTTAAATAAATACCATTATCTGTCTAATATAGGCCCATTGTTGCTGCATAATTCAACTTACATCTGTATGAAATTGTGTCTGCTGATTATGCTGGAACAGTACATTGATTTAAAAAGACAGCTGCTTGAGCACATTGACTGGAAAAAATATATATTATTTATTTTATCAATGATTTTGTTGATTCTCACCAAACCTAATTTTTTCCTGTGTTTTGCTCCGGCTGTGTTCATAGAATTAATGATTATCCTTTGCAGAAAAGATGCATTGAAAGCAGGTTTTAAATGGAAACGCGTATTACTTGCAGTCTGCACTACAATTCCAGTCTTTATGATCATGCTTTATCAGTCGGAAGTTATGTTTTCTGATGGCGGATCAAAGATTGCAATTGATTTTGGTTATGCACTGTTTTCATGGGCAGAGTATCCAGTCATTGGAATCATCCAGTCATTGGCATTTCCGCTATACATTCTGGTAACAAACTTCAGAGAAGTGAAGAAGGATGAATGGTATCGGCTCAGTATTACAACGGCAGGGTTTGGGTTGTTTGAGTATTTATTTCTGATTGAGAGTGGGGTAAGACTTAATGATCTGAACTGGATCTGGGGATATGCCGGGGCATTATTTATGCTCTATATAGCATCTTTCCTAAAGTGGTATGAAATACGAAAAGAAAAGAAAAGGTCAGTGGTTATCACAAATTATATTCCGGTCATATTGTTAATCTGGCATTTCATGTCGGGGGTGGATTATTTTATTGTATTATTGACAGGTGGAAAATTCTTTTAAAAGAAAGCGTAAAACGCTTACGGCGCAATAGCCGTAAGCGTTTTTCCATTTGTTTCAATCGTATATCCAAGCGTTTTCAGTTCCTTGATAAAAGAACTCTTTAAGTCTTTATTTGTGTACTCACCATAAAATATAACCGTTGGAAAACGTTCTGGAAAAGTATCATAATAGCGGTTCAGACGTTTATAGTCCAAGTGGAAAAATGGAGTGCCCGGAGTACCATATTGACTGTCAAGATACATATAAGTGTATGCGTAAACTGCATTACCGCAGAAATAAGTATCACTTGAGTCGATTTCTAAGGAGTCCAATGTATGATAGGTATTATTCATCTCATCCCACTTCTCCTGTGAAGTGTATAATCCGGCAGTAGGACCATAAGAGTTATAGGCAGTCATGTCTGAAAGAACTGCTTCCTCCCAGAAGCCAAATAAACGACCATACAGGATCAAACCGATAAAACAGATACAAATGCCGGAAATAATGACGCTGCATCCTTTCTGTACTTTATAATGTGAAGTTTCATCGGTATCGTGAAACATTAAAATGGCATAATCAATCGTTCGCATTATTGTAAAGACAGCGAGTACACTGGCTGCTGCAGTTGTCGCATAAAAAACGGTGTTGGTGGACAGGTAGGCACAAAATGCAAATATCATACCACCACACCAGGTGACGAGAAAATACTTGTCAAGTTTTTTGAAAATAATCATAGTCATCAGACCTATATATACCCAGAGGAACATAATCATATTGACTAACAGATAGAAGTAACCATCTTTGTAGCCAAGATAAACTTTCTTATATCCGAAAAAGTAGCCGATAAAAAGCAGGGCAAACAGGAAATACCGATGCTTTTCACGTTTCCGGTCAAAGATTGTAAGGATAAGGACAAAAAGGCTCCAGCGCATGATTGGTTTATAGGTGTTCCATTCATACATAGGATACTTCTGAATCTTTTCTAAAATAGTTGTGTCATGATCCGGTTCTGCAATAATGTGTGGCAGAGTACGAAGAATTTCAGTGAGATTGGTATTGCTAAATATATAAATGGCAAATACAAGTGCTACAAGAGCAGCTCCAAGAGTGATCAGTCCAAGAGAGCGAAATTGTAATGTAATATCAAGACTATTTTTCTGAGCCTTGAACTTTCTAACGATATTTGTAATAATAACGATAAGAGCGTAAGCAATATAAAGTAACAGACAGAATGGATTGCTTAAAACAGCAATCGCCAGGAAAATACCAGTAAAAAGATGATCCCATGCAGACTGTTTCTCTTTTAATACGATTGTAAAGATCAGCATGAGCATAGAAATCGGAATGGTATTATAGGATAATGTATTCACATTGTATGGTGTGAAACAGAAATACAGCATTAATCCAGCCATCTTTGCGGGTTCATTTATCTTCAGGGTTCGATAGCAATAAAAGAACACCAATACTTTCATAATCAAATACAAAAATCGAAAATACAATACGATTCCGGTATTTGAGCCGACAATGAGATGATAAAGGGTAAAAAAAGGAAGAAGCAGTATAGCATTCATCTGCTCCGGTGACCAGTCATCCACTAACATTGCGTCTCCGAGGTAAAAACGGTAGGTAGTTGCCAGATAATGGAATTCGTCTGTGTTGGTGTCCAGAAAAATATTACCAATAAATAAAATGAGCAGAAGAGCGAAAACCACAAAATATAAGGCTTTGAAATATCTATATTTCTTTGATAAAGTCATAAAATCCTCCTAAATAGAACATATTCCAGAAAATTATAGCATAAACGATGCAATTATGGTATCATGAAATATGTTTGAGTAAGATTTTTGACGAAAAAGAGGATATTATGGAAAAAATAAAAGAATTATGGAAGAAATATGAAGAGATCATCCGTTATATCATAGTGGGTGGTATGACAACGGTGGTCAGTTGGGGAACTTATGCAGTCTGTAAGTTCTTTATGGATGTAGATAATGCCTTCTGGATGCAGGTGGCAGTTATCATGCGATGGGTTGCGGGTGTAGCTTTTGCTTACGTGACAAACCGGATCTTTGTATTTAAAAGTAAAAATGGAAGCGTATTAAAAGAAATTGTAAAATTCACGTCATCAAGAGTTGTCACCTTATTCATGGACATGTTCATTATGTGGCTGCTTCCAGGAGTACTTGGAATAAATGACTGGATTTCTACGTTTATTTCAGCAGTACTTGTAACTGTTACAAATTATATCTTCAGTAAATTTCTGGTGTTTCGAAAGAAAAAGTGATATTTAAGAGGAAATCATGATTGAGAGAATAAAAAGTATAAAATTAGATAAAAAACAGGTATTTGACTGTTTGTTCTTATTATATTATGGCGTTGTATTTACGAGATTCTTTTTGGATACAACAATGCTGCCATATATTACATGGAATATAGAAGTACTGTATATTATTGGTATTACAATTGGGGTCCTGAAACTGACGGTTGACCGCAGGATGAAAGTGTGGGAACTGATTGTATTCGGACTTACAATTACGGTGGCAATGCTTCAATATTATCACAGACCAGATGAATATGTGCTTGCTTTTGCAGTTCTATTTATTGGAGCGTATAATGTAGATTACAGAAAACTACTCAAAGTGTATCTGGGACTGGGAATCAGTTATACAGTTTTTGTTGTGATCGGATGTTTGCTGGGGTATATTGAGAATCTGACATTTACTTTATGGAATGGAAATGTCAGAAATTCATTTGGGTTCAATTATCCAACTGATTTTACCGCACATTTATTTTTCTTCATTGTTGCATGGTGTATTCTCAGATATGAAAAAATCACATGGATTGAAATTGGTGTATTCGCGGCGGTTATGTTATGGAGCTATTTCGGGTGCTATGCACGTAATAATACAATTTGTATTGGACTTGTGATTGTGTTATGTATATTGGAAAAAATATTGCCGTCAGAGAAGAAGTGTGCATTACGAGAGAATAAGGTGTTGAAGGCTGTATGTATTATAATCCCTATTCTTATCATAGGGGGGATGATATTTCTTTCGCTTATTTATAATGATGGAAATACTATTCTTTATAAGCTTGATGACATTTTAAATCATAGGTTGGTATCTGGAAAGAAAGGATTTATCGAATATGGATTGACTCCATGGGGAAAACAAATCACTATGCAAGGAATTGGAAGGATAGAAGGAGGAATAGATTCATTATATGATTCAGAACTATCATATTTTATGCTAGATTGTTCTTATGTCAATATATTGTTACAATTTGGAATGATTTTTTTTATGATATTAGTGTTGCTATTGATTATTCTTTTATTAAAATGTTGTGTGAATAATAAATTGTTTGGAGTGATAATTCTTATTATAGTATGTATTCAATGTGCAGTTGAACATCATTATTTGGATATTGCTTATAATCCATTCCTGTTTTTGCTTTTTTATAGATATAAGAAAAATAGTGGTACGGAGAAGTAAAAAAAGATTGCAAATAGATTTTATATAAAAAATATATTATTAGAGGGGAATTTATAGATGAAAACAATTCTTATGGCAGGAGGTAAGGGAACAAGAATATCAGAATTATTTTCAGATATTCCTAAACCACTTATACCCATAGATAATATACCTGTGTTAGAGAGGGAAATTATTTCTTTAGTATCACAGGGATTTAGTGATATAATAATAACAGTGTCATATATGTCTGATAAAATAATTGAATATTTTGGCAATGGTGCCCGGTGGGGAGCCACAATAGAATATTTTGTTGAAAAAAGACCACTTGGTAATGCAGGAGCACTTTTTAAAATGTCTTTGACAGATGACTTCCTACTACTTAATGCAGATGCATTATTTGATGTGGATTTTAATAGGATGGTAGCATATCATCAAAAACATGGAGGATTAGTCACTTTATTTACACATCCTAATTCTCATCCTTATGATTCGGGGTTAATAGTTGCTGATCAGGATGGAAAAGTTCAAAAATGGATTACAAAGGAAGAACATAGACCTCAATGGTACAGAAATAGAGTGAACGCAGGTATTCATATTATATCACCTAAGGCACTTAAATTAAGTGGTATAGATGCAGAAAAAGTAGGGGATGTTAAGGTTGATTTAGATCGTCAAATACTTAAACCGTTATGTAATGTTGGACAAGTGTTTTGTTATGATTCGCCAGAATATGTTAAAGATATGGGAACACCAGATAGATTTTATCAAGTTGAAGATGATTATAAGAAGGGGATAGTTCAAGCAAAAAATTTAAAAAATGCACAGAAAGCAATATTTCTTGATAGAGATGGAACCATTAATAAATACGTTGGCTTTTTGAGAAAGGAAGAAGAATTAGAACTTTTAGAAGGGGTGTCAGAAGCCATCAAGAAAATTAATGAGTCTGGATATCTTGCAATAGTAGTAACTAACCAACCAGTAATAGCACGTGGGGAGGTTACGAGAGAAGAAATTGATATCATACATAATAAAATGGAAACATTGCTTGGATTAGAAGGGGCTTATTTAGATGCTATATATTATTGCCCACATCATCCCGATAAAGGATATGCAGGAGAAATAGTAGAACTTAAAATAGAATGTGACTGTAGGAAACCGAAACCTGGTATGTTGATAAAGGCAGCGAAAGATTATAATATTGATCTTTCAAAGAGTTGGATGATAGGTGATAGTGAAAGCGATATTTTGGCGGGAAAAAATGCGGGGTGCAAGACGGCATTGATTGGGGATGACTTTTATGGTCAAAATAAAGATGGAAAATCATTGCTGGATATTGTGCAAAAAATATTATTTTAGAAAGATTTATATTTTGAAATGTGAAATATGAAACAAATTTTATGATGAAAATATAACTTATAGGAATATGCTTATTTTCGAGAAATGTAGAGGAGACCAGCTATGAAAAGTCAACCATAAATTAGTAAAAAATTTCTTTTTCATA
>OIWK01001967.1_pt1 | contig 17631 bp, 20 predicted proteins | sample 1587401 | NCBI WGS metagenome assembly OIWK01 (sample SAMEA3888911, study PRJEB22519) | human gut metagenome | biome: human gut; feature: human-associated habitat; material: faeces | place: Denmark | collected 2009
ACTCGTGGTTCGTGACTCGTGGTTCGTGACTCGTGGTTCGTGACTCGTGGTTCGTGACTCGTGGTTCGTAGGGGCCGTCCCAAAGGGCGGCCCCTACGGATGCCCCGATTGGGGCGTTTATTCTTGGCGAACCACGAACTACTAACAACTAACAACTTGAAAGGTCCTGCCGCATAAGCGGCAGGACCTTTCACATATTATGGTGTAATTCAGTTGTTTTTAGAAAATCTTTTTGAGGATGATCGTCTGGCTACGGTTCGGGCCGACGGAGACGATGCCCAGGGGAACGCCCGTGAGTTCGCTGATGCGTTCGACATAGTGGCGGGCTGCTTCCGGCAATTCATCGTACGATTTGCACTTGGAAATATCGGCTTTCCAGCCCGGCATTTCTTCATAAATCGGTTCGACGTTTTCCAGGACGTCGAGGCTGGCCGGATATTCTTTCAGAATCTGGCCCTGATATTTATAACCCGTGCAGATTTTGATGGTATCCAGGTCATCGAGGATGTCCAGGCGGGTAATAGCCAGGTAATCGAGACTGTTCAGCATAGCTGCGTATTTGACGACAGCCGTATCGAGCCAGCCGCAGCGGCGGGGACGACCGGTGACAGTACCAAATTCATGGCCTGTATTGCGCAGGTATTCGCCAACTTCGTTGAGCTGTTCTGCCGGGAACGGGCCAGCGCCGACGCGGGTCGTATAGGCTTTGACGACGCCGACGATATTTTCCATACGACGGGGGCCGACACCAGAACCGGTGCAAGCGCCACCAGCCGTCGGATTGGAGCTGGTAACGAAGGGATATGTACCATGGTCGAGGTCGAGCATAGCAGCCTGAGCCCCTTCAAAGAGGACTTTCTTGCCTTCACTGACATAGAGATTGGCCGAATAGTTCGTATCCTTTACATACTGGCGGATCTGGTCGGCATAGCCGAGGTATTCTTTGAGGACTTCATCATAATCGAAGCCTTCGCAGCCATAATATTTTTCAAAGAGACGGTTTTTAAGGTCAATATTGACGCGCAGTTTCTTGGCAAAGACATCGCGGTCCATGAGGTCGCCGATGCGGATGCCTACGCGGTTGACTTTGTCGGCATAGCACGGTCCGATGCCGTTTTTCGTCGTGCCGATCTTAGCGTCGCCCTTGAGCTTTTCATCTTCTTCATCAATGCGGATATGATACGGCATGATGACATGCGCACGCGTGGAAATTTCCAATTTGCTGATCTGCACGCCTTTGGAGGTCATGCCTTCGATTTCTTCAAGGAGGACTTTCGGATTGACAACGACGCCGCTGCCGATGATGCAGGTTTTGTCGGAAAAGAGGATCCCCGACGGCAAGAGACGCAGTGCAAAGGACTTATCGTCGACGACGACCGTATGGCCGGCGTTATTCCCACCCTGGGAGCGGATGACGACATCGGCCTTCTGGGCCAAATAATCTACGATCTTACCTTTACCTTCGTCGCCCCATTGGGTTCCGATTACCATTGCTGTAGCCATGTATTCAACATCCCTTCGTGAATTGTAAAATTAACAAACACTTATATTATATCATACTCGCTTAATGAAGCCAACTAAAAACATCACACTTTACAAAAGGAGCAAAAAACAATGCATTGGCTTATTTCTGCAAATATTGTATAATGTTCAAGATAAACTGAAATTCATTTTATATTACCAAGGAGAGATTTCTACCATGTCATTTGATACATGTCGCATTGGCGGTATTGAAGCGAAGTGCCGCCTTGTCCGTTCTGCTACTTTCGAAGGAATGGGGAATTACGGCCTTCCGACAGAGAATCTGGCCGAAATGTATGAAAACCTGGCTGATGGCGGCGCCGGCCTCATCATCACGGGGATGATGGCGACGAATAAGATGGAACCGCGCCAGCACTGTCAGATACGCATCGACGACGATGAATGTATCGCTCCTTTGTCCCAGGTCGTCGACCGCGTCCACCAGCACGGCGGCAAAATCGTAGCCCAGCTCGTCGTCATGGGCTCAGCCATCCTCATGCCGGAAACGCCGGAAGGCGAAACGCGCATCATCTTCAGCCCCAGCGGCGTCACGGAAAAGGTCGGCAAATGGACTCAGGAATCGCAGGCCCTGACAGTCGACCAGATCCATGAATTGACGGACGCCGTCGCAAAAGCTGCCGCTCGGGCCAAAACGGCTGGTTTCGACGGCGTCCAGTTCCACGGCGCCCACGGCTATTTGGCCAGCAAATTCCTGTCGCCCCATTTCAATATCCGCACCGATGCCTACGGCGGCAGCCTGGAAAATCGGGCACGCTTCCTTTTGGAATGTGTCGCTGCCATGCGCCAGGCCGTCGGCGCCGATTATCCCATCTGGGTTAAATTGAACTGTGCCGACTTCATGAAAGACGGCAGTCTGACCTTTGAAGAAAGCAAACAGGTCATGGCCTGGCTGGCCGACCAGGGCGTCAACGCCATCGAAGTCAGCGGCGGCAATACGTCATCCCTGCCGCGCAAAGGCCCGATCCGGGCTATCCGCCGCACGAAGGAACCGATGTACTTCAAAGCCTATGCAGCAGAGGCAGCTGCCCTGCTGAAAGGTAAAACCGACGTCGGCGTCGTCGGCGGCTTCCGCACTATAGCCGATATCGAAGAAGCCCTGGAATCGACAGACCTGGCTTTCATTTCCATGAGCCGCCCCTTCCTGCGCCAGCCGGACCTGCCGAACCGCTGGAAATCGGGCGATACGGAACCGGCCCTGTGCATTTCCTGTTCCCGCTGCTTCGGTGCCGAAAACGTAGACTGCATTTTTAATAAAAAAGAAAAAGAAAAACAGGACGCCTAAAAAAAGGAACTTGCCCCATATATATAGAATAAATAAAAGTAACGGATTATTTTCACAAAAGGGGGCTGCACTATGGCGATTGTCGTCGTCCTTGCCATTTTATTCAGCTGCATACTGCTCATCCTCTGCCTGCCCATTACCTATGCCCTGACCATCCATATCGGCACGCCCTTCCAGGTCGAAGGCCAGGGAAGCTGGGGCCGGAAGCTGGCCGATGCATCCTGGTCCTATTCCCTGGGCGAAGAACCGCATCACGAGCTGCATACCTGCTGGAAGCGCAGCCCTGCCGTGAAAGAGCCGGTAGAAACACCGCCCCCGACGCCGGAAGAAGCCAAGAAAGCCTGGGAGGAACTGGAAAAAGAAAGCCAGCACCTCACGTATGAAGACCTGCTCCGCGAAAAAGGGCCGGAGGCCCCGGAATCGACAGAGTCAGGAAGCCCCAAAAAGAAGCCGCCGATATGCCAGCTCCTGCCGGGCATCTTCAATAGCGATTTCTTAGCGGCCTTCTTCACCTGGCTGTCCCGCCTGCTCGGCCATAGCCAGATCCGCCGCTTTACCCTGACCGGCATCATCGGCCTCCCGGAGCCCCATGAAACGGGGATGCTGGCCGGCGCCCTCTATGCCATCTGTCCGGGGAGCGTCACAGACTTACAATTCAATTTCGTCGAGGAACAGTATGACTGTACCGTCCGTGCTTCGGGCCGTCTATATCCGGCAGTGCTGCTTCTGTTTACAGCCGTCTTTGCCGCCTCCCGGCCTGTACGCCGTCTATGGGCTGAGTGGCACGCTGTGAACAAGGAGGAAGAACATGGATAACTCGTACATCAAGAACAACTTGGAAGAAATTTTTGAAAGTTTCAAAGAAATGATCAAAGTCGAAACCGTCGTCGGCCAGGCCGTCCACATCGGCGATGCCATCCTGGTGCCTTTCGTCGACGTCACCTTTGGTTTCGGGTCCGGCGGCGTCAATGGCAAGACGGAAAACGGCCGCAGCAGTGCCGGCAGCGGCGGCGGCGCTAAGATGGAACCGGCAGCCATCCTGGTCATCAAAGGCGACCGGGTCGAAATGTTCTCCGTCAAGAAAGATGGCTACCAGGCTTCGGCTTTTGAAAAACTCATTGCCATGGCTCCGGAAATCATCGATAAGATGAAAAAGGATAAATATATCTATATCCACGATGATGACGAAGACAAGACAGAAGGGGAAGATGAAAAGGCCTGAAGCCGTGCATGTTGTACTTTAGCAGTAAGTTTGTTATAATATACGAATAGAACATTGTAAGAAAGAGTAATTCAGCCGCTCTGCGGTACAGGAGGAATACATTATGAAACTGAAAAAACAATTGGCATCCCTTGCCGTTATGGGAATGATGAGCCTTGTCGCTGCTTCGTCGGCCTTCGCTTCCGGCGTCGGTTACGTCAACTTCGATACCTTAGTACAGTCCCACAAGGACTTCCCGAAAGTCAGCGCTCAGATGCAGGCTGCTGTCAAAGATGCTAACGAACAGTTCGCTAAAAAAGCTCCGAAAATGAAGACCGATCAGGAACGCCAGAACCTCGGCCGTGAACTCGCTCAGAACCTGAGCAAGCTGGAAAACAAGCTGATCGTCCCCATTGAAAAAGACGTCGTTTCCAAAGTCGACCAGGTCCGCAAGGACAAAGGCCTCGACTGCATCGTAGCCCAGGGTGCCATCATCTCTGGTAACGAAAACGCTACGGACGAAACAGAAGCCGTCAAAGCATTGTTGAAATAAGGATAAAAAAAAGGCGCTGTCGCGTGAAGACAGCGCCTTTTTTTAGTGGTTCGTGGTTCGTGGCGGCCTCATGGCCGCACCGTAGGGGCCGTCCTGTTAAGGCGGCCCGCTCGTCCGACAGTTAGCAATTAGCCGCTAACTGTGGATTGCTAAAAAGGGACACCTGCCCCAGGATTATGCAATTTCACTGTAGGGGCGACCACGTGGAGCGCCCGCTCCGGAATATGTATGATTTCCCAATCAGTTTGCTGGGCGAAACACTCACATCCCTAATGGGCCGCCCTCTGGGCCGGCCCCTACGAACTACTAGCCACGAGCCACTAAAAAGCCTTGACATATACCCCTTGTAGGTATATTATAATCACGTACCCCATAGGGGTATTTATTTGAAAGGAGCATTCAATTATGTCCGAAAAGAAAGTCTGTCCTTGCTGCGATACGGAAAAACATAAGTATCGCAATAAAGAGGGCAAAGAGTATAAATCACTCATTTCCCGTCTGAACCGCATCGAAGGCCAAGTACGGGGCGTGAAAAAAATGGTCGAAGACGATCGCTATTGTATTGATATCCTGACTCAGGTCAGTGCCATCCAGTCGGCCTTGAATTCTTTCAATAAGGAGCTCCTGGGCCAGCACATCAAGTCCTGCGTCGTCCACGACATCCGTGAAGGCAAAGACGAAGTCGTCGATGAACTCGTCTGCACTTTACAAAAACTCATGAAATAAAGGAGTGAGTATTTTGAAGCACGAAAAATTCACCATTACCGGCATGAGCTGCTCCGCCTGCTCAGCCCGCGTGGAAAAAGCCGTCAACAAGCTGGACGGTATCGACAAGGCCAGCGTCAACCTGCTGACCAACAGCATGCAGACCTCGTATGATGAAAACGTCGTCAGCGAACAAGACATCATCCAGGCCGTCATCGATGCCGGCTATGGCGCCAGCCCGGCTGAAAGCGGCAGCCCGCAGTCGGCCGGTGCGCCCCAGAAAAGCGCATCCGACATTGCCAAGGAAGAAATGAAGGCCATGAAGCACCGCCTCATCGGGTCCATCCTCTTCCTGATCCCGGTCATGTACATCGCCATGCACCACATGTTCTATGAATGGTTCGGCATCCCCGTCCCGGAAGGCTTCCAGTACGTCTTCCACGGAGATGAAAATGCCATTACCTTTGCCTTTACCCAGTTCTTATTAATCCTGCCCATCATGTACTTGAACCGCAAGTACTATATCAACGGCTTCCGCAACCTCTTCCAGGGTGCACCGAACATGGACAGCCTGGTCGGGCTCGGCTCCATGGCCGCTGCCGTCTACGGCGTCTTCGCCATCTTCCGCATGAGCTGGGGCATGGGCCACGGTGACTGGGCCCTCGTCGCTCAGTACAGCACCAACCTGTACTTTGAATCAGCCGGCATGATCGTCACCCTCATCGACATCGGCAAGTTCCTCGAAGCCCGCGCCAAAGGCAAGACCAGCACCGCCATTGAAAAACTCATGGACCTGGCACCGAAACAGGCGACGGTCCTGCGCAACGGCGTCGAAACGGTCATCCCCGTCGAAGACCTTGTCGTCGGCGATGAAATCGTCATCCGCCCCGGTGAAAGCATCCCGGCTGACGGCTTCATTTCTGAAGGCACGACCAGCGTCGATGAAGCCGCTATTACCGGCGAAAGTATTCCTGTTGAAAAACAAGTCGGCGACAAAGTCACATCGGCTACGATAAATAAGACGGGTTTCATCCACATTACAGCCCACCGTGTCGGCGCCGATACGACCATCAGCCAGATTATCAAACTCGTCGACGAAGCCAGCGCCAGCAAGGCGCCCATCGCCAAGATGGCCGATACCATCTCTGGCTACTTCGTCCCGGCCGTCATCACTATCGCCATCATTACCGGCCTCATCTGGTACTTCGTCATGGGCGTCGATGCCGAATTTGCCTTCTCGACGGCCATCTCCGTCCTGGTCATCTCCTGCCCGTGCGCCCTGGGCCTGGCTACACCGGTTGCCATCATGGTCGGCACTGGCAAAGGGGCTGAAAACGGCATCCTCATCAAATCTGGCGAAGCCCTGGAAACGGCCCATGCCATCGATACGGTCGTCATGGACAAGACCGGCACCATCACCGAAGGCCGGCCGAAAGTTACGGACATTGTTCCCTTGAAAGGCACAAAAGAAGACCTCGTCGCCATTGCGGCAGCTCTGGAAAAAGGCAGTGAACATCCCCTGGCTGAAGCCATTACGACCTACGCCAGCGAACACCAGCTGACCGGCAAGACGGCCAGCGATTTCAAGGCCCTCTTCGGCCGCGGCGTCCAGGCCGTCATCGACGGCAAGACCTATTATGCCGGCAACACGCGCCTCATGGACGAAGCCCATATCGACACCAAAGCTATCACGGCCAGCCTCAACGCTCTGGCCGACGACGGCAAGACACCGCTCCTCTTTGCCGACGACAAGGAAATCATCGGCATCATCGCCGTAGCCGACGTCGAAAAAACGACCAGCGCCGAAGCCATTGCCGACTTTGCCAAAATAGGCATCCACGTCGTCATGCTCACTGGCGACAACCAGCGCACGGCCGAAGCCATCCGCCAGCGCCTGCACATTCCCCGGGTCATTGCCGGCGTCCTGCCGCAGGATAAAGAAAAACACATCGCCGCCCTCCAGGCCCAAGGCCATAAAGTCGCCATGATCGGCGACGGCATCAACGATGCACCGGCCCTGGCGAAAGCCGATCTGGGCATGGCTATCGGTGCCGGCACAGACGTCGCCATCGAAAGCGCCGATGCCGTCCTCATGCGCAGCGACCTCCTCGACGCCGTCAGCGCCATCCGCCTGAGCAAGGCCGTCATCAAGAATATCAAAGAAAACCTGTTCTGGGCTTTCTTCTACAATATCATCTGTATTCCCCTGGCAGCCGGGGTCCTCTATCCGGCCTTCGGCATCCGCCTCAACCCGATGATCGGCGCCGCTGCCATGAGTCTGTCGAGCTTCACGGTCTGCATGAACGCCCTGCGCCTGCGCTTCTTCAAGACGACGCACAGCACTGATGTTTCACGTGAAACATCGGCACAGGAAGCAGATAGCCCTAAAGCCACACAGGCAGCTCCGCAAAATCCGGTTCCCGAAGTGGCAGCGGCTCCGGCCCCGTTCCACTATACCCTGTCCATCGAAGGCATGATGTGCCAGCACTGCGTGGCTACGGTCACGAAAGTCCTGAAAGCCATGGACGGCGTCACCGATGCCGTCGTCGACCTGGATGGGCAGAAAGCCGATGTCTCCGCTGATAAAGCTATTTCCGCAGAGGACTTCAAAAAAGTCATCACCACTGCTGGATATACATTAAAAAATCTTATTACCCCAAAGAAAGAAGAGGATGAAACCATGGAAAAAACTTTGAAAATCGAAGGTATGATGTGCCAGCACTGCCAGAAACACGTACATGATGCATTAGCCGCTATGGACGGCGTCACAGCCGTTACGGTCGACTTGGAAGGCAAAAAAGCCGACGTCACGACCAGCAAAGACATCCCGACGGAAGACTTTGCCAAAGTCATTGCCGACGCTGGCTATGAATTGGTAAAATAAAGGTAAACGTCGTCCCCCTGCCGACTTCACTGTCCGCCCATATCCTGCCGCCATGACTGCGGACGAACTGCTGAGCCAGGGCCAGGCCGATACCACTGCCGCCGCTCTTGCGGTTCCACGATTTTTCGCTGCGGTAAAAGTACTGGAAGATATGCTGTAAATCTTCCGGCGCAATGCCGCTGCCCGTATCGGCAATCTGAACCTGCACATAAGGCTGTCCCTTCACGGTGACGGCTAAGGTCGAAACGGTAATCGTACAGCCCGCTTCGATATAGCGGATGGCGTTGTTGAGCAGATTATAAATGACCTGATTGATACGGTCCACATCGATAGATACCTTCGGCAAATCCCTGGCCAAGTCCAAATGGACGGCCAGGGATTTTTCGTCACATAAGGGCTGGAGCATACTGACGGCCCGTTCCAGGAGAACGTTGATATCATGCGGTGCTTTATGGAGCGTCAGCTCATTAATTTCCGCCAGTGACAAGTCCCGCAAGTCCTGGATGAGGCGGCCCATGCGCAAGGTTTCATCTTCCATGGACAAGAGGACCTTCTTATCCGTCGGGATAACATCGTCGATCATCCCTTCCAGATTGCCCTGCAAGATCGCCAGGGGCGTCCGCAGTTCGTGAGCGATGTTGGCAAAGAGACGGCGCCGCATCTTATCGTTTTTCGCCAGTTCCTGGGACATGTCGTTGAAAGTCTCGGTCAGGGTCCCGACTTCATCACGGCGTTCGACGGGAACCGTCTGGCCATACGTACCGGCCTTGACTTTTTGCACGGCGTCGGTCAGAGCTGACAAGGGACGCATGATTTCCCGGACGATAAAATAACTGATGGTGACGCTGACGGCCAGCATGACCAGGCCGACCCAGAGCAACGACCGGTGGACGGCCGAGATATAGGTAATTTCCGCCGGCCCATGCCTCATGCCGTGCATCATGCCCATGCCTTGATGGCCATTGCCCATCATCTGGGACATATTCGTTAAATACTGGGAAAAATGGTTGTCCATCTGGTTATTGACCAAGATGAGCAAAATGGCGATGGTCAGGAAGATGAGGATAAAGACCATCCCGGTCAGGCGGATGACGATGCTGTCAGCTTTCTTCATGATTCCCTCCGTCGAATTTATAACCGATGCCGTATACGGTCAGGATATACGTCGGATGGGCCGGGTCGGCTTCCAGCTTCTTGCGCAGGTTGCGGATATGCGTGTCGATAGTCCGTTCATAACCTTCAAAGCCATAGCCGCCCTGTACTTTGTCCATGAGCTGCATGCGGCTGAACACCCTGTCCGGAGCCGAAGCCAGAACTTCGAGGAGATTGAACTCCGTCGGCGTCAGGGACACAGGCTGATTTCCTTTCAAGACGGTAAATTTTTCCTTATCGATGGTCAAATCCCGTATGGTGTACGACGTCGTCTTCTGCAGCACTTCACCGCGGGTCCGCCGCAGCAGGCTGTAGACGCGGGCAATGACCTCCTTGACGTGGAAGGGCTTGGTCACGTAATCGTCACCGCCCATATTGAGGCCGACCAGGCGGTCCGTTTCATCGTCCTTGGCCGACAGGAAAATGATAGGGATATCGCTGAACTGGCGGATACGGCGGCAGACCTCGAAGCCATCCATGCCGGGCATCATCAAATCGAGGAGCATGATCTGCGGCTTCTGGTTGTGCAGCGTATGCAACGCGGTCATGCCATCGTGGGCAATATAGACGATGAACTGTTCCTGCTCAAAATAGGACTTCAACAAAGCACAAAGTTTTTCATCATCATCGACGATCAAAATTGAATTCGTTCGCAAAAAATCCACCTCCCTATCATCTTCACAACCAATTTTTTTCTATTTCCCGCTGCAGCCCTTCAAACATGGCGATGTACTTTTCTTTGCTGTCCTTGATGATATTATTGGCAATTTCTTCATTATAAGAATGGGCTACATTGTTCCGGTCCCGCAAGGCCTCCAGCCAGCAATCCTCATCGTCAATCAGATTTGCCTGATAAGCCATTTTGATAATTGTCCGCGGTGACCCTATCTTATGCTGGCGATAGCCATTATTTTCCAATACTTCTTTCATGGCTTTCCAAGCCTGTTTAAAACAGATTTCATAAAGAAAAACCATTCCCGTTTGGACGACCGTCGAATAAGGTGGTATTTCTTTTTGTATTTCTTTGAGATTATTCAAGGCTTTGCAGAAATTCTCATACTTTTTCATATATAACGACTCCTTCCCGTTGGATAGCGGCTCGCAGTTCAGGCTGGACCGATTCATCTAAATCGACGACATCGAACATGAGCAGTGTCGGGATGACCTCATCGACATCGAGAGAAAACCGCGTGACATCTCCACCGCAGACAGCCAGGTCAATATCGCTGCGTTCCCAATTATCGCCACGGGCACGGGAGCCAAAAAGAATGACCTTTTGAATATCGTATTGTTTAGCCAGAACGATGATGCCCTCTAAAATCGGCTGCGCCAAATCCATCGTGTTCCCCCCTTTTTGCATTAATTATAGCATGAAAAAAGGGCTTGTCGCACGTGCGACAAGCCCTTTTAGTGGTTAGCAGATGGTTTTAAATTTAAAGTTTTTTCCGTAGGGGCGCCCGCTCCGGGATATGTACAATGCTCTCAAAAAGCTAATTAGGAAATCCCAACATAACCTCCGGCGGGCTTGCCACGTGCAAGCCCCTACAGATAGGAACAACGAGCCACTAAATTTTACATCTTGCTGTGGTCCATCTGGCCGTTATTGTTATTCATCTGGCCATTCATCTGGTCATGATTCATCTGACTGTGGTCCATGGGCATATTGCCATTCATCTGCATCTGCATGTTGTTCTGTTTCGGCGGAACGTAACCTGCGAGCTGCGGGTCAGCCATGCCGAAGACCATGGCTAAGTGCGTGAACAGGACGAAGAGAATCATGAGGATGATGTGTTTCTTGATCTTTGCCGTCGCATCGAGGCCTTTAAAGATGAGGCCCAATTCCTGCAAGAGGATGAGGGCGGCCGGGATGACGCCTAAGACATAGGCCCAGATGGAAATATAGTCGATCGGGCCGCGCCACTTGATGGTCGGCACATAGGATGTGACGATGTACACGGTGGCGACAATGAAGAAGACGCCCAGGATGAGGCCGCATACGTGGCTCAGGCTGTCCCATTTTTCACTGCGGCTGTCCTTGTAGAGCAAGGAAAAAGCACCAGACGCTAAAATCGTTTCAGCCAATACCATCGGTACCAGCATGAAGAGAATCAAGAACCAAGGTGCATGGAGCGACAAGAGCTCCATGTAGTGAGTCATTACCATATTGTTTTCCCCCTTTGATTAGAACGGCTTACTGTTGTTCGCTATAGGCAGGGCAATCTTGACGGCCCTGACAGCCGCGCTGGCCATCGGCCCGGCAGCCGCGGCGCGGTCCCCGGCAATGACCATTTCCAGTATAGCAGTTATCGTGGTCATCATAGCAGGCCCGCGGTCCCCGGCAATACCCGTTACCGTTGTCATAACACGTATAACCCGAGCCGTAAGTCCCTGACGATGAACCTTCTGAAGCAGCTGGTGTTGCTGCAAAGGCGGAAAAACCGGCAATTACGACGAGTGCAGCCAATCCGGCTAAGATTTTTTTCTTCATCATGAAAACCTCCTTTGTAGTACCCCTCTGTTTATATTTCTATTATACCAGAGGCGTGCGAAAAAGATGTGGAGGAAATGTGAAGATAATGTGAAGATTTCCTTAGCCTAAGATGACGTTATCGATGAGGCGCGTCTTACCGATGCGGACGGCGATGGCCAAGAGGCTTTCCTGATTGACAGTCTGGATCGGTTTCAAAGCCGGGAAGGAGAAGAGGTCGACGTAATCGATGGAAGCCATCGGTTCGGCCTGGATTTCCTTGGTCACGATGGATTTCAGCGTTTCTACGTCTTTTTCACCGCTTTCATAAGCGGCTTTGGCTTTGCGTAGGCTGCGGGACAAGACCAGGGCTGCCTGTTTTTCTTCCGGCGAAAGGTAGGCATTGCGCGAGCTCCGGGCCAGACCGCTTTCTTCGCGGACGATGGGGACCATATTGACATGGACCGGGATGTTGAGGTCGCTGACGAAACGACGGACGACGACGACCTGCTGGGCGTCTTTCTGACCGAAGAAAGCTTCATCGGCACGGGTGATGTTCATCAGTTTCGTGACGACCGTAGCAACGCCGCGGAAGTGGATTGGGCGCTGAGCCCCGCAGAGTTTATGGGTAATGTCGCCATCGACGTTGACATAGGTGCAGTAGCCTTCGGGATACATTTCCGACGGTTCCGGATGGAAGACGGCATCGACGCCGACGCTTTCCAATTTCTGGCAGTCTTCATCGAAGCGGCGCGGATAAGCGTCATAATCTTCGTTCGGGCCGAACTGGGTCGGGTTGACGAAGACCGAAGCGATGACGACGTCGCATTTGGCTTTAGCCGCCCGCATCAAGGTCAGATGACCTTCGTGGAGAGCCCCCATGGTCGGGACCAAGCCGATAATCTTACCAGCTTTTTTCTGTTCACTAGCAAATGCCTGCATTTCTTTGACAGTACGGAAAATTTTCATGATATTAAGACTCCTTTGGAATATAAATTAATGAGTAGGAACACTCGATTTATCAACAGACAGGGCCCGTGCCTTTTCTTCGGCTTTTTCATCGCGGCGCGAGAAGAAGTTGGCAATAATGGACCCGGAAATATTATGCCATACGCTGAAGATAGCACCAGGAATCGCCGCTGCCGGGTTGAAATATAAGACAGCCAGGGAGGCAGCCATACCGGAATTCTGCATCCCCACTTCGATGGCTACCGTCCGAGATTTACGCGAATCGAGGCGGAACAATTTGGCCATACCGTAACCCAAGGCCAGGCCAAAGACGTTGTGCAAGATGACGATAGCCGCCATGAGCAGACCGACATCGAACAGGCGCGATGCGCTGAGGGATACGACACAGCCGACGAGGATGATGATAGTGACTACCGAAATGACGGGCATAGCCGGCAAGACCTTTTCAACACCACGAGCGAAGAAATGATGGGCTGCCAGACCGAGCAGGACCGGTACCAGGACCATTTCCGCAATAGAAATCATCATGGATACGAAAGAAACGTGAATCCAGGCGCCTGCCAAGAACCAGGTCAGCGTCGGCGTCACAATGGGCGCCAAGAGCGTCGTCGACATAGTCATCGACACGGACAGGGCTACATCGCCTTTAGCCAGGTAGGAAATGACGTTCGACGCCGTCCCACCCGGGCAGGTCCCGACGAGGATGACGCCAATAGCCAGTTCCGGCGGTAAGGCAAAGAGACGGACCAAGGCCCAGGCCACGAAGGGCATGATGACGAACTGGGCGACGACGCCAATGAGGACTTCCCACGGCCGTTTGAAGACGGTCTTGAAATCTTGGACGGTCAAGGTCATGCCCATACCGAACATGACAATCCCCAGTAGCCAGCCGACATAAGGCTTGACCCACTGTAGGGTCTGCGGCCATACAGCGCCGACGATACCGATGAGGACGACGAAAATGGCCATGTTGTTTACCAGAAAATCACAACACTTTTTCAACCAAAAAACCTCCCTATTGGAATCTGGGGCAAAAGAACAAAAAAACACCTTCCGGCACAGACCGAAAGGTGTCTAAGCGACAAAAACCCATAGTGCAGGTGAAATCTGTAACAATCCCACCTAATCCTTTCTGTCTCGGTCTGAATCAGATCCAAGCAGATGACAAAACCATCTTGAGAAATATCAGAAAAAAGTATAACTCACACCAGGTGATGCTATCTTTTGCCTCGGCCGTATCATACCATATTTAGGAACTCGATGCAATGGCCTTTCTCGCTCATATTGTTTGTAACTATAAACTTTCCTATTTTATAATTTTTTAAATTACTTTTGTCAATTTGCGCCAAAAAATGTGCATTTCAGGTCTCGTTGAATATTTAAGCAAAACATCATGCTATAATAAGATTGCCAATACAAGTGCTTCCCTATCACGAACAGAAAGGAGGTATCCTATGCGGAAAAAAGTCATCTTTCGCCTTGTCGGTGGCGGCATCCAGGTCGAGGAAATCAATCATATCCTCTTCGTCGAGAGCAACGGCCACGTCCAACAAGTCCATACCGTAGGTGGCTCCATGCTGGAAACGCGCCAGTCCCTGCTGGCCATGCTGCAGACCTTTGAAACCCTCGCCCCCGGCCAGTTCGTCTCTCCCGGAAAAGGTTACATCGTCAACCAGTCCGCAATTCACATCATAAAGAGCAAATACATCGAAGTGAAGGGACACAAAATTCCTCTGCCCAAACGGAAATATCGCCAGTTCCAGGAAGATTATTTCAAATTCATCTTCAGCAAAGATGCATAAAAAATCAAAAAAAGCTCGTATTTCATCAGGTTCTATTTTTGTACGCAAAAATAGGGCCGGGGACGAATTTTAATGCAGAAAGGAAGCGAAAATATGAATAAATGGGACAATGGTTCCAGACAAGAACAGACCGCTTCTGAAGTCTACTACTGCCAAGAACATTACCAACACTGCAAAAGGCGGCACCATTTACAACCCGTCGAAAGACATCCTCAACTTTGCTGATAGAGAAATTGGCAACGTAGCCATTAAGATTACTAATATCACTGTCGACAACACATTAAAGAAGGAACTGTCACGAAGACCACCATTTCTGGCAATACCGTCGAAACGGGGCAAGCTACGTACGAAGACGGTAAATACCACGGCGACCGTACGATGACCCGCTACGAAATGGCAGAAATCATCTACAACGCCCTCTCGAAAGGCGCCAAAGCCGAAAAGAAACTGGTAGAAGAATTTAAACCAGAACTCCAGGCCATGGCCGCACAGAAAAAAGCATAGCGTAAAAAAAGGGCTTGTCGCACGGCGACAAGCCTTTTTTCCTCCTCCTTGTATTTTTCTTCATTTTAGCCTATAATAATGTCAATTATTGGCATATCGTGTTCCTGTAGATGGAACCAACGTTGCGAATTTTAAATTTTATAAGCTAAAGGAGGATGGAGAGAAAATGTCGATTCAATTGTGTATTGTCATCTTATACATCATTTTATTATTTGCCATTTCTTTCTATGTCAAACGCCGGGCCAGTCAGAACCCGACGGAGTATTTATTTGCAGGCCGTCACTTTTCTGCAGGCCTGGTCGCCGTCAGTATCACCGGCATGGCCGTCGGTGCGGCTTCGACAGTCGGCGTCGCTGAAAGTGCGACGAAAATCGGCCTGGCTGCGGGCTGGTACAATGCGGCCTGGGCTATCGGCGCCATCGTCATGGGCTTCGTCGCTGCCGGCAAGTATCGTTCCCTGAACTGCACGACGATTCCGGAACTCTTTGAACGGAGTTACGACAAAAAAGCCCGCATCATCAGCGTCATCGGCTTGTCCCTGATCATGATCTGCATCACGTCCCTGCAGTACGTCTCCGGCGGTTCCATTTTACACGCCCTCATGCCGGACATCTTCTCCATGCACGCCGGCATGATCACCAGCGCTATCGTCTTCGTCGGCATCACGGCCATCGGCGGTCTCTGGTCCTCCGGGTTATCCAATATCCTCAGTGTTACCGTCATTTATCTCGGCATCATCTATTCCCTGGTCCGCATCCTTCTCCGCGACGGCGGTATCAGCGGCATCAACGCCGCTCTGCCGGCAGCGGACTTCAACTGGTTTTCGCCCATGGGCGGCTTGTCTTTTGCCGTCCTCATCGGCTGGATCATCGTCATGACGACCCAGGCCATCACGGCCCAGGGCCCGGTCCAGATTGCCTGCGGGGCTAAGAATGCCAGCGCCGCCCGCAAAGGCTTCATCCTCGGCGGATTGCTCATCTTCCCGATCGGCTTCTTGTCGGCTATTCTCGGCCTGGCTGCGAAAGCCCAGTTCCCGGGCATCAACCCGACCATGGCCCTGCCCCAAATCATCATGAGCCTCGACCCGTTCTCGTCAGGTATGACCCTGGCTGCCCTCTGGGCGGCCGATGTATCGACGGCCTGCACGATTCTCCTCGGCGCCGGGACCCTCATCTCTCAGGACATTTTTAAACGTTTTATCAAACCGAATATTTCAGAAATGAGCTATGTCAAAGCCAACCGCCTGATCATCCTCATCATCGGCGCTGGTACGCTGTGGCTGGCCTTCAATGCCGTCGGCATCGTCAAAGTCATGCTCATCGGCCTGAGCCTGACGACGGCCTTCACCCTGGTCTTCCTGTGCACCATGTTCTGCCCGTCCCTGTGCCGCAAGAACACGGCTTTCTGGACGACCCTTGTCGGCATCATCGGACTCTTTGCCTGGCAGCTCTGCCCGCAGATCCGCATTCTGCCCCACGTCATTTACTTTGAATGGGTCATCTGCATCATCACCCTCCTCATCGTCCGCCTCGTAGATAAAACACCCATCAAGATGCCGGAGTTGAAGGAGTAGCAACTAGCAGCTGACTGCTAGTTGCTTGTAGGGGCCGTCCTGTCAAGGCGGCCCGCTTGTGGGAATCCCGCTGAATCGCAGTTCGTAGTTCGTGGTTCATGAATCCCCAAAAAGGGCTTGTCGTCGTGCGACAAGCCCTTTACTTTTTTCCATAAAATAGGTATAATAATAAACATAAATTTATTTTTATTCAATTTCTAGAGGGGATTGTATGGATACGAAAAAATTAGGTGCTGCTTTACTTACGGGTGTCTTGGCTGCATCCATGCTGGCCGGCTGCGGCAGCGACAAAAAAGATGCTGCCAACGATGCGAAAAAGCCGCTTCGCGTCGCCACCAATGCGACGTTCGTTCCTTTTGAATTTAAGGACAGCGACGAATCGTCGGAATACAAGGGTTTTGAAATGGATCTGATCCGCGCCGTCGCCAAAGAAATGGGCCGGGACGTCGAATTTAACAACATCGCTTTTTCGGGCATCATCCCCATCATTCAGCAGGGTGACATGGATATTGCCGCCACAGGCATGACGGTGACCAAGGAACGGGCACAGAAAGTCGCCTTTGCCGCTCCGTTCTACGAATCGAAACTGGTCATCCTGACGCCGAAGAACAGCAACATCCATTCCGTAGCCGACCTGCAGGGCAAGCAGATTGCCGTCCAAATCGGCACGACTGGTGCTAAATACGCGGAAGAACAGGGCTATACAATTAAACAATTCGATAATAACTCTGAAGCCATTATGGAACTCCAGGTCGGCGGCTCGCCGGCAGCCATCCTCGACAAACCGGTTGCCGATTACTTCCTGACTCAGGACGGCAAGGGAAAATTCGATGTCATCAATATCCCCAATATCAAGCCAGAATACCTGGCCTTCGCCATCAACAAGGACAACAAAGAATTGTTGAAACAAGTCAACGACGCCATGGCGAAGTTGAAAGAAACAGGTTAATTGTAAAATGAATTTGAACAGGTAATCAAAAAACAAAAATCCATAGTG
>OIWK01001970.1_pt1 | contig 17617 bp, 15 predicted proteins | sample 1587401 | NCBI WGS metagenome assembly OIWK01 (sample SAMEA3888911, study PRJEB22519) | human gut metagenome | biome: human gut; feature: human-associated habitat; material: faeces | place: Denmark | collected 2009
CCCACGCGGACTGCGATGGTATTCAGCGAGCGGGCAAGGCCGTTCCACAGCGGGATATCGCTGTGGTCGCCATAATTGCCGCCGTAGTTCCGGGGCCAGCTGCGCCATGCGTTGGGGTAAGCACGCAGCTGCTTGTCCGACAGGCCCATCAGGCCGTTCTTGCGGCAGTAGTCCTCGTCACGGATCACCATGTCCTGCTTCTGGTACAGGGGGGAATTGTTGAGCATGGTAGACCAGTTCACCAGACCATATTCAATGCCCAGTGCATACGCGCCAATGGGCTTGATGGTAGAACCCGTCTGGCGGGTGACGCTGTAAGCGCGGTTCAGCGAGAGGCTTCTGGTCTTTTCGCCCAGACCACCCACAATGGCGATCACGTTGCCGTCGTAGTCCAACGTGACCATCGCCGCCTGTGTGCGGACGTTGCGATAATAGTAGACCGTGCCGTCATCGCCAGTGCGGGTCTTGGGGGTACCGTCGTCGTTCATCACCTGAACGTCGTCATCGGAAATGGAGGTCACCTCTTCCTCATGCCAGCCCGCCGGGAAATATGCGTCGTTGGCATTCAGCATCAGGTTCTCCATGGCAGACTGCACCTTGGTGTTCACCGTAGCCTCCACGGTAAAGCCGCCGGTGTACAGCAGCTTCTGGGCTTCGGCTTCGGAGATGTTCTCCTTGGCCATGATATCCTGCACCAGCTCCGTGAACAGTGCATCGGTAAAGTAAGAGGTAACAGAAGAGTTCTTCTTGCTGTCCTCTTCCTCGGCCAGCACCAGCGGCTGGGCAGCTGCATTGCGGTACTCTTCCTCACTGATCACGCCCTGCTGCCACATGTTGTACATGAGGAAGTTGCGGCGGTTGATGAGGTTTTCGGGATTCGTATAGGGGTTGTAGTTGGTGGGGTTCTTGGTAATGGACGCAATGGATGCGCATTCCCACAGGGTCAGCTGGCTGACATCTTTATTAAAGTACTCGTTGGCAGCAGTCTGCACGCCCTGAATAGTACCGGTAAAGCTGATGGTGTTCAGATACGCTTCCAGAATGGTCTCCTTGGAATAGCTGCGGCTCAGGCAGAGGGCACGATAGATCTCACGCAGCTTGCGCAGTGCGCCCTCGATGCCGCTGGCGCTGTTGTCATCCGTCAGGTTTTTGATGAGCTGCTGTTCCAGCGTGGACGCACCCTGCTTGGAGCTGTAGATGGGCAGCAGATACTCATTGACCATTGCGCCAATGGTGCGCTTGAAGTTGACGCCGGGCTCGTTGTAGAAATCCTTATCCTCCGTGCAGATGAACGCATACTGCAGGTTGGCAGGGATCTGTTCCAGATCTGCCCACACGCGGTGGCTGTTGGAGGAGCGCAGGGTCGCGTACTCCACCTGTGCACCAGTGTCCGGGTCGGTGGCCATCACCACGCTGGACTGGCTCAGCTCAATGTTATCCAGATCCAGCAAATCGCCGTCATTGGCCGTGGCCTGCACCACGTAATAGACGGCACCCACAGCCAGCAGGCTGCCTGCCATCACGCCCAGACAGAGCAGGGTGGCAATGGTCCGGCCAATGAACCGCAGGAGCGGATGCTTTTTCTTTTCACAGGATTCCTGCAGCTCCTCCGGTTCCCGTCCGGACCGGGGGGCATGCTGAGGTTCCCGGCGGCTGTTGCTCGTATTCACCCTCCGGCCTCTGGGCGCAGCAGGGCGTCCGTTGTCGGAGCGGTTGATCTTCTTCATATTGGAAATAGGAATCGCCTCCTAACATTTCAGGCTGCATTTCAGCGCCGTGCGCTGGTACCTTTCATCCATGCGCACACAGCTGCACACAATACCATATTATAGCACGCACACAGAATGCGGGCAAGAACCAATCTTCGGCCATAACAGGTTTAATCAATTGTAGTATAGCACATTCTGCCATGCAAAGTACAGCATTCCCGTGTGAAAATTGACTGTTCTCCCCTGTTTTTGGGCATACTTGTGCCAGAAGGGAGCGTGTTACCCCATGCGCAAATTGTGTGTCTGCCTGTTTTACGGGCTGTGCGTATTTACCATTGTGTTCAGCCTGTTCTGGATGGCCCTGCCAAAGCTGCGCCTGCCGGTGCCCGATCCCGGCAGCGAAGCCCCGCCCTCCTCTGCAGCAGATCTTGCCGCGCAGGCGCTGCCGGAGCTTGCCGCGCAGAGCTACCGTCTGTGCGACAAAGGCGGACGGGTGGCCGTGTACCGCTGCGGCACCGACGGTCAGCCGGAAGTGCTCATTACCATCACCGGCATCTACACGAATCTCCTGCCGGAGAACGATGCTCTGCGCATCAAGCGCGGCGTGACGGTGTACAGCGAACGGGAATTGGACCTGCTGCTGGAAGATCTGGGAGAATAAGCGCATTTTGCCCATTTTTTATTCTAATTTTGCAATTGTTTTTGTTGACATTCCGATATGAAAAACATATAATAGGGATGTAAGGTAAAGGTTTTTAACCCGTTTCAGCAGTTATAAAAGGAAGTGCGTCCTTATGTCAGAACAGATCACCCTCCATTACCAGTGCCGTCTTTGCGGCAAGCAGCTGGACCGCGGCATCCACCTCGGCCCGCCCAGCCCCGGTACCTGCAGCAAAGCTGCCAAGGTGGACGGCTTCCATGGGCCGCACCGCTGGGTCATTGTGTCTCTGCCCAAAAGTGCCTGAGTACTCCATTTCACTGTGATGCAAAAAGGACCTCCGGATGCTTCTCCGGAGGTCCTTTTCTCATTCAGGTTCAGGCTTCCATTTCTTCCAGCGGAACAAGGTAGGTCTTGCGGCACTCCTCGTATTCCAGCATGTAATCCTTGGTAGGGTTGTGGTGCATGATGCTCTTGAGGGTATGGGAGTCGTAGTCCTCACTGGCATCCATGCCAATAAGACGCGCGGCAATATTCGAGCAGTGATCCGAGATGCGCTCTGCATTGTTCAGCACATCCAGGAACACCACGCCGGTGTCGATGGAGCACACGCCGTCCTTCAGGCGCAGGATGTGCTGGTCGCGCAGGCGCTCTGCCATCACATCGATCACCTCTTCCAGCGGTTCCACCTGAGCCGCCATGCGCATATCGTTGTTGTCAAAGGCATCGTTGGTCAGGGTCAGGATGCGTTCCAGTGCATTTTCCAGCAGCAGCAGCTCCTTGGTGGCACTCTCACTGAACGAAGCTTCCTTCTCTTCCAGTTCCTCTGCCTTTTCCATGATGTTCACCGCATAGTCACCAATGCGCTCGAACTCAGTAACAAAGTTCAGCAGCTCCGTCACGGTGTGGCTCTCGTCGTCGCCCAGCTCCTGATCGGTCATTTTGATCAGGTAGTTGGAGATTGCCACCTCCATCCGGTCGATCAGGTTCTCACGCACACGGATGGCGGAGAGCAGGGAACGGATACGAATCCTTGCAGCACCTAAGTTGTTAACCTCATCAATCTTTAAGCATGTGTAGATCTTGCCTGATTTTGTCAGGATGTCGTTGACTGCGTCGGTGGTAACTGCGTCTAAGCCACAACCGAAGGAGTTCAACTGGATCAGATCAAGGTCATCCCTGGTTTTTACAAAGTTTGCAGCCGCATACAGACGGGAATGATACATCCACTGATCCATAACGATCAGAGGGCGTTCCACTTGATGAAGGTGAGAAACGGAGTCCTCAGTCAGTACGGCAATACCATAGGAATTGATCAGTTCCGGGATACCGTGGTTGATCTCAGGGTCAACATGGTATGGACGTCCTGCTAATACAATACCGCGTTTGCCGGTTTTCTCCATATAAGCTAAGACTTCTTCACCTTTTTTCTGCATTTCCATGCGGACAACAGCAAGTTCTTTGTAACCTTCGGAAACAGCGTCACGGATCTCTGATTCCGGGATGGCAAATTCCGGTGCACCAAAGGTTTTTACAAGCTGGGAAGATAAAGTTTCTTCGCTGGTAAATGCCATGAATGGATTATAAAAACGTACCTTGCCGGAAGTGATATCTTCCACGTTATTTTTGATATTTTCCGCGTAGGAGGTTACGATCGGGCAGTTGTAATGGTTGTTGGAATCCGGAAATTCATTGCGCTCATAAGGTACACATGGGTAGAAAATAAAGTCTACATTCTGATGGATCAGCCAGGTCACATGTCCATGTGCAAGTTTTGCCGGATAACACTCGGATTCACTTGGAATTGAGTCAATGCCGAGCTCATAGATTTTTCTGGTGGACTGTGGTGACAGTACAACGGAAAATCCGAGTTTTTTGAAAAAGGTAGCCCAGAACGGGAAATTCTCGTACATATTTAAAACTCTTGGGATACCTACTGTTCCACGCAGGGCTTCTTCCGGCTTTAAGGAAGGGTAGTCGAATAAGCGTTTATTCTTGTATTCAAATAAGTTCGGAATATTTTCTTTGTTTTTTACGCCGCCGACACCGCGCTCACAGCGGTTTCCCGTGATATACTGGCGGTTTCCGGAGAAACGGTTGATCGTCAGCAGACAGTGGTTGGTACAACCCTGACATCTTGCAAGTTTGGTATCAAAAGTTAATGCATTGATCTCGTCGATGGAAAGCATCGTTGTCTGATAGTCAGCTTCATGTCGTTCTCTTGCGATGAGAGCAGCTCCGAAAGCACCCATGATACCTGCGATATCCGGACGGACACATTCACAGCCGGAAATCTTTTCAAAACTGCGGAGCACGGCATCATTGTAAAAAGTACCACCCTGTACGACGATATTTTTTCCGAGCTCACTTGCATCGGAGAGTTTGATAACCTTAAATAAAGCATTTTTAATGACGGAGTAGGCAAGTCCGGCAGAGATATCTGCTACGGAAGCTCCTTCTTTCTGTGCCTGCTTTACTTTAGAGTTCATGAATACAGTACAGCGTGTTCCAAGATCAATCGGGTTTTTGGCAAATAAAGCTTCTTTTGCGAAGTCCTGTACAGAAAAGTTTAAGGATTTTGCAAATGTTTCGATAAAAGAACCACAGCCGGAAGAACAGGCTTCGTTTAACTGGACACTGTCTACCGTCTGGTTCTTGATCTTGATACATTTCATATCCTGACCACCGATGTCTAAGATACAGTCTACCTCAGGATCAAAAAATGCCGCTGCATAATAATGTGCTACCGTTTCTACTTCACCATCGTCTAACATCAGCGCTGCTTTTAAGAGAGCTTCACCGTAACCGGTAGAGCAGGAGTGTACGATATGTGCATTTGCCGGAAGTTTTTCATAGATCTCCTTGATGGAACGGATCGCAGTGGAAAGCGGGCTTCCGTTGTTGTTGCTGTAAAATGAATACAACAGGGAACCGTCCTCGCCGACGAGAGCGATCTTTGTTGTTGTGGAACCGGCGTCGATACCGAGATAACAGTTGCCTTCGTAGGTGGAAAGATCACCTGTCTTTACATTGTGTCCGTCGTGGCGGGCACGGAAGGTATCGTATTCTGCCTGATCTTTAAATAACGGATCAAGACGTGCTACCTCGAATTCCATATGTATATCAGAGTTTAATTTCTCAAGCATGGAAGAGAGAGTGGTATTCTGTTCCGGTTTGCAGTTTAAGGCAGAACCGATCGCTGCATAAAGATGCGAATTGTCCGGCGTGATCGCATGCTCATCATCTAAGTTTAAGGTGCGGATAAATGCAACTTTTAACTCAGATAAAAAGTGGAGCGGACCACCTAAGAATGCAACGTGGCCGCGGATCGGCTTACCACAGGCAAGACCACTGATCGTCTGGTTTACCACCGCCTGGAAAATAGAAGCAGAGAGATCCTCTCTTGTGGCACCTTCGTTGATCAGAGGCTGGATGTCTGTTTTGGCAAAAACACCGCAGCGGGCTGCAATCGGGTAGATTGCTTTGTAATTTTTCGCATATTCATTCAGACCGGAGGCATCTGTCTGAATCAGGGAAGCCATCTGGTCAATAAAAGAACCGGTACCGCCTGCGCAGATACCGTTCATACGCTGTTCAACGTTACCGCCCTCAAAATAAATAATTTTTGCGTCTTCACCGCCGAGCTCGATCGCAACGTCTGTTTGTGGAGCATAGTGCTGTAAGGCGGTAGACACAGAGATAACTTCCTGTACGAAAGGAACATCTAAGTGCTTTGCAAGTGTAAGTCCGCCGGAACCGGTGATCATTGGAGCAACCTTCCGGTCACCGAGCTGATCGAATGCTTTTTGGATCAGAGAAGAAAGCGTTTCCCGTATGTTGGCAAAATGTCTTTCATAATCGGAAAAGAGCAGATTGTCATGCTCGTCGAGCACAGCAACCTTTACGGTGGTAGAACCGATATCAATTCCAAGTTTGTGAAGCGTATTATTTTCCATAATTTCCTCCAGTCAGTAACTCCGGAAAATCCGGATAATATATAAATAAAGTGGCTGTTTCTTCTTATTAAAAAGAATGCCGGGCAAAAGCCAAGCAAAGTACATTATACGACATGATTTTACAAAAGACAATGTGCAAATCGGGGAAAAATATAAACTTTTTATGAATAAAATCAGCCTGGATTGACAAAGCACAGGCATACGGATATACTGAAAAAAGTAGTGTTTTCAAAGAAAGGTTAGGGTTTTATCCGATGAACTGGTTAAATAAATTAGAACGTAAAATTGGTCGTTACGCTGTTCCAAACCTTATTATATGGCTGATCGGAGCCTATACGATCGGCTATGTATTCGGAACCGTATCGCCTGGTATTTTAAGCTATCTGACACTCAGTCCCTATCATATTTTACATGGACAGATCTGGAGACTGGTGACATGGGTGTTTATGCCGACAGAGTCCAATCTGATCTTCTTACTGATCATGGCATTGTTTTATTACCAGCTTGGCATGGCACTGGAACGTACCTGGGGAACCTTCCGGTTTAATGTCTATATTTTCGGTGGAATGATATTTACCGTGATCGGTGCATTTGTTCTGTACGGTATTTATTATGCAATGAATGCATCTGTAATTTCGCAGATGCCTGCACTGGCGGCACAGTTATCTTATTCGATTGCGTCGGGATTTTCCACAAACTATATCAATATGTCCATTTTTCTTGCATTTGCCGTGATGTATCCGGATATGCAGGTAATGCTTTACTTCATTATCCCAATCAAGATGAAATGGATGGCGATTGTTTATGCGATACTGACGCTTTATGAGTTTATTGTCAGTGGATGGGCCGGCAGAGTGGCAATCTTTATGTCCCTGCTCAATTTTATCATTTTCTTCTTTTCAACGCGGAATTTCAAACGTTATTCGCCGCATGAAATACACAGGAGACAGCAGTTCAAGTCCCAGATGCGTCAACCCAGACCGGGTTCCGGCATTACCAGGCACAAATGTGCGATTTGTGGCAGGACAGAACTTGATGATCCGAATTTAGAGTTCCGTTTCTGTTCAAAGTGTGACGGCAATTATGAATATTGTCAGGATCATCTGTTTACACATAAACATATTAAAAAAGGTTAAATAATATGACAGGCCGGATGGTATTTCAAAGCGAAATATCATCCGTTTTTTGAATGATGGCACAAAGAAGATTAGATTTTAGGTGTGATTTGTTTCAGGTTCTGTCAGAATAAATGCAGATAAAGGAGAAAAATACAATGATTCAGGATATATTTCCGATGCATCTTAGTAATGAATATCACAAAAAGGTACCACAGGCAGACAGTTTTCTTATGATCTTTAAAGATAACCGTATTCTGGCAAAAAATGATGGTCAGGTGTGTTATCTGACCTATAAAGAACTTTCTGAAATCTGTCGTGGGATGGGAAAGGAAATCCCTGCATGCGTTTATCTTTTTTCCATCGGGGAGGATGATTATTTTCTGACAGATCCGGGGGAAGGGATAGAGGTGCTGGGATTTGTATACTATAAAATGTTTGAGACACGCACCATGCAGCCGAAAGAGCGGGTGCTTGCAGCTGCGACCGCATGGCATCTGTATGTCTGGTACCGCGATAATGTCTATTGTGGGAGATGTGGGCATAAACTGGTACATAGTGAAAAACTCCGGATGCTTTCATGTCCGGACTGTAACAACATGGTTTTCCCGAAAATAGCACCGGCAGTGATCGTGGGCGTGACAAACGGCAGAAAAATCCTCATGACAAAATATGCAAACCGTGAATATAAAAGATATGCACTGATTGCCGGATTTACCGAAATCGGTGAAACTGCGGAGGAAACGGTGGCGAGGGAAGTGAAGGAAGAGGTTGGGCTTTCCGTAAAAAATATCCGTTATTACAAGAGTCAGCCTTGGGGATTTGACAGTAATCTTCTTCTTGGCTATTTTTGTGAACTGGATGATGAGGGAGATGTGATAAGACTGGATGAGGAGGAACTTGCCTGCGCAGAATGGGTTGATTTTGAGGATGTCCCGGATGATCCGGAGGGACTTAGTCTGACACGGGAAATGATGCTCTGTTTCCGGGATATAATGAACGCAAGTGAGTCAACATGCTTGCATGATTGACGAACGGTGAATTGGATCATGTGCCGGTTTTGCACATGATACGATGAAAGAATACGGTAGATTTTAAAAGACAGGGAAAACTGGTATGCAAAATTATACCAAATACGAAAAATGTCTTGACACTCCAACAAAACCACTGTATTATTACAGTAATACAAAAATGAAAGATTTACGGATGGAAAACTTAAGATTTCTTAATATTTGCTTAAGTGCCTTTTTTTGACAAAAGGATAATGATACAATCACCGTAAATCGAATTAAGAAAAGGGAGAAATAAAAATGGGTGACAAGACAAAACCGAAAAAGGGAAAGAAAAAAGTAGTTATTATTGTGCTTGTGGTTCTGGTCGTTGTAGCTGCGATCATTGGAAGTTCAGTAAAGAAAATGACAAGCCAGGTAGCAACAGCAGTCAATACAGTAGAGGTGGAGCCGGTACAGAAGAGAGATTTATCTGATACGATTTCATTAAAAGGTACTGTATCGGGTATCACGAAGAATAATGCAACTTCAAAAGCGTTAGCAGAAATCACAGCAGTTAATGTTCAGGTCGGAGATATTGTAAAAGAGGGAGATGTATTATGTACATTAGATTCCTCTACGATTCAGGATCAGATTGCGGATCTCGAAAAAAATATGTCTGATACAAATGCGACAGAAAGTATCAATTCACAGCAGACAGCAGAAACAGTCAGTCGTGCAAAAGAAGATCAGCAGACACAGCTTGCAGCTGCACAGAAAGCAATTGATGATGCAAAGGATGCTTATAACGCACAGAGTATTATGTGGGATAAGAGTGAAGATAAATCGGATGCAGAATTTCAGTCTTTGTTAGCTGCACAGAAAGCAGTTACTACTGCTGAGGAAGATTACCAGAAAGTATTAGAGACCACGAACCGTACGATCGAGGATGCACAGCGTGCGGTAGAACTTGACAAGTATAAAGGATCGGATTCATCTTCCAAAGATAAACTGACAGATTTAAAAGAACAGTTAGAAGATTGCAATATTACAGCACCTTGCGGTGGAGTTGTGACGGCAGTCAATGTTTCTGTCGGAGATGTTAATGCAGATTCAAAAACACCACTTGTAACGATCGAAGATACCAGTTCTTTAAAAATGGTGGCAACTGTGGAAGAAGCTGATATTTTAAAGATTGAAGAGGGAATGAAAGCAACTGTAACAGCGGATGCCATGGGAGATGAGACCATTAATGGAACTGTGACCAGAGTGGTACGTGTCAAAGGACAGTCCACGGGATCTGACGGACAGACAACATCCGGAGGATATTCCGTAGAGATATCTTTAGATAACAAAGAATTACTTGTCGGTATGGAAGTAAAAGCAAAAGTCATGATCAAGGAAAAAGGTGAAGTATTAGCGATTCCTTATGATCTTGTCAAGACGGATGATGACGGAAATACATACGTACTTGTTGCAGAGGCAAATGCAGACGGTTCTGCTACAGCGGTGAAGAAGAATATCACAGTTGGTGAAGAAGTAGATTACTATACGGAAGTAACCGGTGGAGATCTGGCAGAAGGAGATAAATTAATTTATGATTACTCCGGAACGGTGACAGAAGGACAGCAGTTTACACCGGAACAGATGTATTCCGAGCAGGATATGGGAACAGGCGCATCTACAGATGAAACCTCAGATGCAGAAGGTATGAGCACCAGCGTGGAGGGAAATGAGTAGTGAGTGAACCAGTAATCCGAATGGAAAATATCGTTAAGACATATTATTTGGGAAAACCAAATGAACTTGAAATTTTACATGGAATCAACCTTACCGTAAATAAAGGGGAATTTGTTTCCATCGTCGGTGAATCCGGTTCCGGTAAGAGTACACTTATGAATATTATAGGAGTCCTCGACCGCCAGACACAGGGAGATTATTATCTGGAGGGACAGGATGTCAATGGAATGTCGGATGAAGTACGGAGTGCGATCAGAAACCGCAGGATTGGTTTTGTATTTCAGAACTTTAATCTCCTTCCGAGAGCCAATGCATTAAAAAATGTTATGGTTCCATTACTATATGGAGAAGAACATTCCAAAAACGGAAAAGAACATGCCATGGAAATGCTTAAAATGGTGGGAATGGAAGAACGTGCGGATCACAGACCAAACGAACTTTCCGGTGGTCAGAAACAGCGTGTTGCGATCGCCCGTGCCATGATCAATGATCCGGCGATCATTCTTGCGGATGAGCCGACCGGAGCACTTGATTCTAAGACAGGTCATATGGTCATGGACTTATTCCATAAGCTTCATGAGGAGCAGGGAAAAACAATTGTTCTGATCACACACTCCCAGGAACTTGCGCAGGAGACAGAGCGTATCGTTACTCTGTTAGATGGACAGATCGTGGCAGATAATGGAGGTGAGCATTAATGTTTTGGGAAAATATCAAAGAGGCGGTCACGAGTATTTCCAGCAATAAGATGCGTTCCCTGTTAACAATGCTCGGAATCATCATCGGTATCAGCTCAGTGATCATTATCACAACGATCGGTGGTTCCATACAGAGTACACTGACGGCAACCATGAATTCCCTTGGCGGAAATATGGTACAGGCGTATGTGGAAGCACGTTATCCGGAAAATGATGAGGACTGGGCTACCTGGGAACAGCCGGAGATGACAGACAGTGATTATGTTACACAGGATATGATCGATGGATTGATTGAAAAATATCCGGATGAGGTAACAGGTGTTGCAGCACAGAACTATCTTGGTTCAGGAACCATTAAAGATGATGCTGATTCCAAGAATTATGCAAATGTCAATATTGATGGTATCACACCGGAATATTTAGAGTATATGAAACTGGAAATGCATGCCGGAAGAAATCTGACAAAGGCAGATAATCAGGGGAAAAAGAGAGTATGCCTGATTGCAGATACGATGGCAGAGAGATATTTTGCAGGTAAAGATCCGATCGGTGAAACACTTTCTGTTGCAACATCGGATGGCGGAATTTTTGATTTTGTTGTAGTTGGCGTTTATGTATATAACCAAGCATTATTTGGAAAAGTGGACACGTCCATACCGGAAAAAGACCGTGTAACAGAATTGATGATCCCTCTTCAGACCTGTTTTAAACTGCAGGGGACTGACAGGACTGGTTATGATTATTTTAATCTTATGATCGATCCTCTTGCAGATGTCAATCAGGCAACAACGGATGTTTTATCTTATTTTGATGAGATGTATGCAAACAACAAAAATTTCCACGTCAGTGCATACAATATGGCATCTGATCTTGGCATGATCAATACGGTACTCAACGTGATCACGATCGCGGTTTCCGGTATTGCAGCGATTTCACTGATCGTGGGTGGTGTCGGCGTTATGAATATCATGCTGGTGTCCATCACGGAGCGTACAAGAGAGATCGGTGTCCGTATGGCGCTTGGTGCCAAAAGACGTACCATCCGTATGCAGTTTGTCATAGAGGCGATCATGCTTTGTCTGATCGGAGGTATCATCGGTATACTGATTGGTATAGGAATCGGGGCACTGCTTGGAAAAGTGGCAGGATTTGTCATTCAGAATATGTACTCTCAGTATGCAAATTATATTATTATGACGGTGCATCCTTCTGTAACGGCGATCATGCTTTCACTGTTCTTCTCCATGTTAACCGGTGTATTTTTCGGATATTATCCGGCGAACAAGGCTTCAAAGATGGAAGTCATCGATGCATTGCGCTATGAGTAAGGGCAAAGAAAAGATTTGCATTGCAGTCTGAGCAGAGAATTTTTAAAAGAATACAGATAAGAAAAGTATTGTATGTGACAAAAATAAAAATGTCAGTATACAGTACTTTTTTGTTTATGTGATGATGTCTAATAAAAATATTACTAAAAGTAATTGTTTTATATTTCATATGAGTAGTTTGATTTTACATTGAATCGCCATTTGGATATAAGAATATAGCAATTTATCTATAGATAGGATTCGGGTGTCAAAAGGTGTTTTTTAATTTTTTGATTGGCAGATTGCACAAAGCCGTGCCTATTTTGTTCCGTTGTCCGAAAATAAGAAAATCTATGTTTACCGGATTTTAAATTTCTTATAAGTGACGTGTACGTCTTAAATGCCCCGTCCATGGGGCATTAAGACTTGTGTTGCCATCCGTGGCAACGCAACACTGTATTATGAACCGGTAAACTAAGATTTTCTAATTTTCTCCCAAAGTCACAAAATTAGTCACTGCTTTGTGCAATCTGCCAGCCACTAAGTTATGAACCACCTTTTGACACCCGAATCTAGATAGTAAAAAAATTGTTGCATTAATATATTATAATTATAGTACGAATCATATGTGTAATTTTTGGAACAAAATAATTGAAAGTCGTATACAGGGGGTTATGGAAAATTAAAAAAAAATAATTGTTGGTGTATTGTGTTTTGTATTAACTTTAAATAGTTGTATCTATAATGCACAGGCAGCAGAAGATACAGTTATGGAAAAAGATTTTATTTATGTGGATGGTATTAAGTATGATTATGTAATAGATAAGGATGGGACAATTAAAATAGAAACATATTCTTCTAAAGTAAATGGAAAATTAATTTTAAATTCAGAGGCAAATGGTGTTGTACAAGTAGAAAATACAGATGGAAAATTAGAGAAATATGAAATTGAAGTAAATGATTTGACAATAGAAAATGTTGATATTGATATTTTTGAAATTAAAAGTACTTCTTTTAATAGCACAAACAGTAATTATTGCAGGAGTGGTATATTATGCTGCAACAACAGTGGCAGAAGCAATACAAAATAATAATAAAAAAAGAAATTTATATTATTGTGCATATTAAGGGGGAAAGATGTGTACATATCATATAAACAATCAATTTCTTTTAAGAAAGCAGTCTCAAGAATACGGTACGGAAAGAATATTTATACTTGGACAAGTGCTAATGCCAAAAGCGCAGTATTAGCTACAGGACTAGGAACTATCCCAAAAGCGTAAATTGATAGTATGTCAACAGGAAAAAAGGGATATGTGTATTATTATCACTGGCATACAAAAATTAGTACAAAATATAAGAAGATGTTGTAAAAAAGACAGTAGAAATGAGGTTAAGTGTGAAAAAGGTAATATTAAAGTGGTCTTATTATGAGGATATAATTTTATGTCCTGATTATGTAGCAGAAAATTTGCGGGAATACCAGGAACAATTCGATATATGGATTAATCAGCCTGAACAGGAAAAAAAATATCAGATTACAATAATGGAAACCGGAGAAAAAGCGTTATCCAACCATTTATTTTTAAGATGGATTTACCCGGAGGGTCTGACAGAAATGTCAGGCTCTTTGTTTTTTATACAGGGATCAATATTTCCGGGCATGGTACATGCGCCTTCCCACATAGAATACAAAAAGAAATATTGTAAAGTATAGCATTCATGCATGATTGCGATGCGTAGATGTTATGCAATATCAATAATCGGGATGGAAGGGAAAAACATGAACCATAACAAAAAGAAAATTTTAAAAGTGACGGCACTGTTTGTTTTTATGTTCTTTTTAGGCTGGGGCGCAGGTTCGCTGCAGAAACAGCAGATGAAAAAAACAGTGGAGACAGTGTCTGTCCAGAATCAGGCAGATAACTGGGGACTGGGCTTTGGAGCGGAGGGAACCCAGCCGACCGGCAATGTGACAGCGGATGAATTAAAAAAATACAACGCATGGTATGTGGGCGATAAAAATAAAAAGACAATTTACCTGACCTTTGACTGCGGGTATGAAAATGGAAATACAGAACCGATCCTGGATGCATTAAAGAAACACAATGCAAAAGCGACCTTTTTTGTCGTGGGACATTTCCTTGAGTCAGCGCCGGATATCGTAAAGCGCATGACGGAAGAGGGGCATGCCGTTGGCAATCATACTTATCATCACCCGGATATGTCATCCATATCGGAGCTGGCTTCATTCCAAAAGGAAATCGATGATGTCGCATCGTTATACCAGTCGATCACGGGAAAAGAAATGATCAAATATTACCGTCCGCCACAGGGAAAATACAGCACGGAAAATCTAAAGATGGCAAAAGAACTCGGATACAATACATTTTTCTGGAGCCTTGCCTATGTGGACTGGATCCAGGATCAGCAGCCCACAAAAGAAGCTGCCTTTGATAAATTATTAAAACGGATCCATCCGGGAGCGGTCGTACTGCTTCACAGTACTTCTTCTACGAACGCGCAGATTCTGGATGAACTTCTGACAAAATGGGAAGAAATGGGCTATCATTTTGCACCACTGTCGGAACTGGCAGAGAAGATTTAAAGGAAACTGCAAAGATGTTTCAGAGATGGAAGAAGTTGACAGGAGGTATATTCCCGAACGGAAAAAAGATCAGCCGGTTGCTGTCTGCAAAACAACCGGCTGATCTTTTTTCCGTTAGATTTCGGTTTACTTGTGATAAGGCTGATTGGTCATGATTCGGTAAGAACGATAGATCTGTTCTAACAGAATTACCCGCATCAGCTGGTGGGGAAAAGTCATTTTTGAAAAACTCAAGGCATAATCGGAACGCTTCACAAGTGCATCACCAAGTCCGATCGAACCACCGATTACAAAACAGATATGGCTCTGTCCCCGGATACCAAGATTTTCCAGCTGACGGGAAAATGCAACAGAATCCAGCATCTTTCCGCCTATTTCAAGGGTGATCACATAATCATCATCCCGGATATATCGCATCAGACGTTCCCCTTCTTTATCCCGGATACTTTTTTCCACTACTTCACTGGCATGGTCCGGTGTTTTTTCATCAGCCACTTCGATAATCTCCAGTTTGCAGTATTTGCTGAGACGTTTCGAGTATTCGGCAATGGCATCGCGGAGAAATTTTTCTTTGATTTTTCCTACAGTCAACAATGTAATTTTCATAGCTGAATTATATTTCCTTTACATACTCGGATACGCATTCTGGCGGCTTGCAAAATATTCACGTTTCAGCTCCAGAAACAGCTCTGCATTTGTCGCCTGAACATATGGGTTGACATAGAAAATTGCCAGCAGTCCACAGGTACACAGAGACAGCAGGGACCATCCGAGAAACGAAAGATCCAGCACAAAGGTATTCCACTTCTGTCCATACATCAGTTCTTTGCTGAGGCGGAATGCATCCTGTCTTGTCATGTTCGGGTCATCTGCCAGAAGGTAGGGAACCATACGGTATTCGTAGGCTTTTACGATACCAGGTACAATCAGAAGCAGAGACCACAGACCAATAAAAAGTTTCCGTAAAAATAAAGTCAATACGGTTTTTCCGTACATGCCCTTCTGAAAGGCAAATCCCAGCCGTCCTACCGTTGGCTGATATTCAGAATTTTCCATAAAGAAACGGCAGCCACCGACTTCCAGAGGATTGAAAAGGAAAATCCCAAGTAAAGCACTGACGATCATGACACCACCTACGACAACTGCGATGATTCCACTTACCAGCATATCGGGAATGGAAGTACCGGAGTTGTAATAAAAGTGTCCGATGTCTCCGTCATCAAAGTATTCTGTATAATAAGAATCATCGGAAGTGCCGGAAGAAGTTATCTGATTCCAGCTGTTGGATACAGCACTTCCGCCACCGCTGACAAATAACATCAGAATAAATGCAACAAGTACGCTGCGCCAGTAGTTTCTCTGAAAGGCTGCTTTGCCTCTCTCTTTCAATTCAAATCTTGTCCACATCATGTTGTTCTCCTTTTTCATGCAAAAGTATCTGTGTTTTGGTTTCATTATAACATGGAATCTATTGACTCACAAGCAGACTGTAAAATATTAAGAGAAAAGAAAGAGTTTACATAATAGTATTATGGTAACTTAAAATGCGTTTTGGGAAACGTATCTGACTGTGAGGATACTGAACAGTTGCAAGCACATTTTCCAGTAAAGTAAAACTGCCGGAAGACTTCTGTATAGAAAATTCTTCCGGCAGTTAAAATCAATCCTGCTTGATTTTATTTTGCTTTGTTTTTGATGAACTCATCGATTCCTTTTGCGGCTGCTTTACCGGCACCCATAGCCAGGATAACAGTAGCTGCACCGGTAACTGCATCACCACCGGCATATACACCTGCTTTGGATGTGGCACCTGTCTCATCATCAGCAATGATACATTTTCTCTTGTTAATGTCCAGACCAATGGTAGTAGAAGAAATCAGCGGGTTCGGAGAAGTTCCCAGGGACATGATAACAGTATCTACGTCCATCTCAAACTCGGAACCTTCGATGACAACCGGACGTCTTCTTCCGGACGCATCCGGCTCACCCAGTTCCATACGAACACATTTGATTGCTTTTACCCAGCCTTTTTCGTCTGCAACGATTTCTGTCGGGTTAGTCAGCAGATCGAAAATAACGCCTTCTTCTTTTGCGTGATGTACTTCTTCACGTCTTGCAGGCAGTTCTTCTTCACTTCTTCTGTATACGATATGTACCTCAGCACCAAGACGAAGAGCAGTTCTTGCAGCATCCATAGCTACGTTACCACCGCCGACAACAGCAACTTTCTTACCTGCTGCGATCGGTGTATCATAAGAGTCATCGAATGCTTTCATCAGGTTGCTTCTTGTCAGGTACTCGTTTGCAGAGAATACACCGCTTGCGTTTTCACCCGGGATTCCCATAAACATCGGAAGACCTGCACCGGAACCGATAAATACAGCTTCAAATCCTTCATCTTCGATCAGCTGATCGATTGTTGTGGATTTACCGATAACAACGTTTGTTTCAAATTTAACACCGAGTTCTTTAACTTTCTCGATCTCTTTCTTAACAACTTTCTGTTTTGGAAGACGGAATTCCGGAATACCATAAACAAGAACTCCACCAAGTTCATGAAGAGCTTCAAATACGGTTACATCATATCCGGCCTTTGCAAGATCACCTGCGCAGGTAAGTCCGGACGGACCAGAACCGATAACAGCAACTTTATGTCCGTTCTTAACTTCTGCTCCGACTGGTTTAATATCATGTTCCAGAGCATAGTCAGCAACGAATCTTTCCAGTTTACCGATAGAAACAGCTTCACCCTTCTTACCACGGATACACTGTCCTTCACACTGAGATTCCTGAGGACATACACGTCCACAGATAGCCGGAAGTGCGGAAGATAATCC
>OIWK01001984.1_pt1 | contig 17565 bp, 20 predicted proteins | sample 1587401 | NCBI WGS metagenome assembly OIWK01 (sample SAMEA3888911, study PRJEB22519) | human gut metagenome | biome: human gut; feature: human-associated habitat; material: faeces | place: Denmark | collected 2009
TACATGAAAATAACTTAATGGATGTAGCAAATTTAATTTTCAAAGTCAAAGAAAATTTTCCTAAAAAAACAATTTGGTTATATACTGGTTATTCATTTAACGATTTAAAAGAGATGTATCAAACATTAAGACTTGCATTTAATCCAAGTAACGAATGGCTTGTTAGATGGAATATTATAAAAATGTGTGATGTCCTTGTAGACGGAGAATACATTGATGAACAAAGAGATGTAACGCTTAAATGGAGAGGCAGTAAAAATCAAAGAGTCATTAATATCCCAGAAACATTAAAACAGAATAAAGTAATTCTATATTGCGACTAAGATCCACCTGAAATCGTAAAAAATAGGAGTGTTATATTTCTATAGCACTCCTAAAAATAAAAGAAAAGAGAATAATAAATTGACAAACGAACAAGGAATAAAGAAGAAAGACATCCTATATTATGCTCAAATACTTCCTAATGTTGGCATATATAATGTCTGTGAAATGATAGTCTGTACTTTATACGAAGATTATTTTGCTTGCATGGATAAGCGTGAAAAGAAAAGATATTTATTCAATTATTCCGATATCGACAGAATTCTTTTTGCAAATAGATTGGAAGCATTAACTCTCGTAACTGATGCAGAAAAAGATAAACCAAAAGTTAGTAACGAAAGATTCTATGAAGAAGATTAAGAAAGAAGTGATAAATAATTGGGATACCTTACAACAAAATATAAGGGCAAATATCGACTAAAATGTGAAGTAGATAAAGTGACAAATGATTTCCCTAAGACATTAAAAGGTACATATGAGGATGCGGATGTTTATATCGATTGCAGCTTTGGTAATAAAATATTTTATTATGGCAAAGGAATCTTACAATCGCATATTCCATCTCTTCAACGAGGCAGAAATATTGTTCGCAAATTATATGCAGAGAATATTAATCCGGAAAATGTATCTGTTTTAAAATCCGGAAAAGGAACTACTTATAAAATAATCGATCACAAACAATTCAGTTCTGACATCAAAAACTCAAAATTTATTTTTGATATTCTGGAAACAAATTCAGAAGTAATGTTTAAATTCTATGAGAAAAACTCAGATAAAATCATTCCATTATTAAAACCAAAGACATCCGGTACTGATATTTCTCCATTTAGTCCTAAGAATCTTCCTAAGATAGAATACCTCATACCAAAGGACGAATTAAGAGAATATGAAGATATAATCGCTCCTTTAAAAGAAGACGGTAAATTGCTTGCCTTATCAAAATTGACTCAAAATTACATCAAATTATTGAATAAAAAGCGTTTGTATAGAGGAGTTGACATGAAAACTTATATGCGTAAAAAGATGTTAAAAGGAAAAGAATTTATTCACTCCGAAGGACACTGGAATGATTATTTAAAATATTTGAGAAAGGAGATTCCGAATGCTTAAACGAGAAAAGTATAAATTATCGAAAAATCTTACAGCATTAAAACTTCGCAAAAATGGATTCAGAAATGGTACGTATAGATGCAATGTCTACAAGGATATGTTTTATTTTTTAATGGTAATTGACGAAGATAATAACGACTGGTCTTATCAAGTAGTAGACAAAGGCAATAATATATATGCCCAATATTATGACAGAGAATATGGTATTAACGAAGTCGTTGAAAAGATCGATAAGGTTATAAATGAAGTAATTAATGAAATGGTAAAAGAAAAAATTTTGGAGGTTAAAAAATATGGAAAATACAAAAACAACAGAAAAAGTAAACATGACAAGCACACCAAGAAGAGTGGCAAAGTTTCACAAAGTAAGTAAAGATCAGTTTTTTAGTGACTGTGCAGACAATCATTGGTATCTCGCTGAAAGTGCTTATGATAAATTAGAATTGCCAAAAAGAGCCACAACAGGATCAGCCGGTTATGATTTCTTTGCTCCAATGAATATTAGACTTAAACCTTGCAAATCAGTTACAATCCCTACAGGTATTAGATGCGAAATGAATCCAGATTATGCATTGTTTATTTTACCTAGAAGTGGGCTTGGATTTAAATATCAGATGATGCTCTCAAATACTTTAGCCCTAATAGATTCTGATTATTTTTATTCTGATAATGAAGGACATATTATGATTAAGCTTGTAAATCGTGGAGATAAAGAAATTAATATCCCTGCCGGAAAAGGATTTGCACAGGGGGTGTTTATGCAGTATGGAATTACAGTAGATGATGATTGTGATGGCGTAAGAAATGGTGGATTTGGAAGTACCACGAAATAAAATGTAAAAATGTGGCAATAATAATACATAAGGAGGCTGAGTCTATTGTCAAAAATTGAAGTACCGGTATGGGAGAAAGTGAATCTTACAATAGAGGAAGCTGCTGCTTTGTTCTCTATTGGAGAGAAGGCAATAAGAGAAAGAACAGATGAACCTGGATGCGATTTTGTTTTATTCAAAGGTACACATAGATTAATTAAACGTAAAAAGTTTGAAGAATATTTGGATTCTCTCACAACTTGGTAAAATATAAAAATAGATATAAGAGTCATGGTATGATATACTGTTTATTATATCAAGGACTCTTATTGTCTTTTCGTATAAAGAAAGGAGATTGTATGGAACGTAGGAAAGATAATAAGGGAAGAGTTTTGCAAAAGGGCGAATCTCAAAGAAAAGATTTAACATATATGTACAGATATAAAGACTTAGACGGTAAAAGAGTTAGTATATATGCTAAAACACTAAATGAATTAAGAAAAAAAGAGAAAGAGTTAAATAAGGATTTAGAGCTTGGTATATATACAACTGATATTACGTTAAATGAATTGTTCAATCGCTACCTTGAGCAAAATAAAAGATTAAAAGACAGAACTAAGCATAAATATAAAACTGAATACGATAGATGGATTGGTAGTAAATGGATTGGAAAACGACAAATAAAAACCATTGTAAAATCTGATATTGCCAAGTTTTACAAAGAAATGTCGGATGCCGGATATTCAAATGGCACGATAAAATGCATTCATAAATATATACACAGTTCTCTAGAGGTGGCCTTTGAGGATGATATGATTAGAAAAAATTATTCAGAAAAATGTATTGAACCATATATCAAGACAGAATCTAGAAAACCAATGACCAAAGAGGAAACTTCAAAATTTTTAGAGACTGCTAAAAGTGCCAATTTCGGGAAAAATTATCTTCTTGCATTCAAATTAATGTTATTGACTGGAATGAGAGTTGGAGAAATAACTGGTTTAACATGGAATGATATTCACTTAAAAGAACGCTATATTGATGTTAATCATCAATTCGTTTTAGGTGACGCAAATTCTAGAACGACATATCATATCGATGTAACTAAAACAGAAAATGGCAAAAGAAAAGTTCCAATATCCAATGACTTATGCAACCTAATTAAAGAATTAAAGAAAGAAACATATTTCGATTCTTTTAAATTTAAAAGCTCTGTTGACGGGTATTCTGGATTTGTAATTCATACTCGCTCTGGATTACCAGTGCTAACAAGTAGATTAAATGAATATTCGAATAGAATTGTAGATATATATAATTCCACACACGAAGATCAACTCCCTAAAATAACATGCCATACTTGTAGAAAAACATTCTGTACCAGACTAGCTGAAATGAATATAAGTCCTCATGCACTCCAAAAGATAGTTGGACATGGTTCATACAATACCACAGCTAGAGTATATATTAGCGTTGAAGATGATTTCGTAAATGATGAATTTTTCAGAGTAATGGAAGGCGCAAGTTGATTTACACCAAATGTGTTTTTTAATACACCATTTACACCAAAATTTACACCAAATTTTTAAAAGATATACCAATTTATGCGTAGCTATGAAAATATGCAATATGTCGAAAACACTTTAAATATAAGATATGTAGAGATATGCAAAGATATATAAAGGCTATGTGTAACTTAACAGCGAAGTCATGTTATACATGGCCTTTGTGGCAGTAGCCAATTATACACAGCCGAATTTTGAACTTGGTTATGCGTTAAAATTCATGCGTCTGGCATTACTGGTATTGACCGCATTATTTAATTGGTGGGGATTCGCACTGGGCTGTATTCTGGTGGTGTGCAGCATCTGCTTTAATAAGACGCTTTCCGGAAGAAGTTATCTGCATGTGAGCCTGAAATAATGTAATGTGAAAAGAGGCAATGAATGTGTACACAAAAATAAGAAAATGATATAATAATTTTTATACTAAAGTGAGTATATAAGAGAACAAGTATACAAAAGAATATGCAAGAGAAAGGCAGCGATACAAATGAATCACAGAGACGAAAGACTCGGAAGTGCACCGCTGGGGAAACTGATGTTTTCCCTGGCGGTTCCTTCTGTGGCGGCACAGCTTATCAATGTGCTTTATAATATAGTAGACAGAATTTACATCGGTCATATTCCGGGATATGGAGATGTGGCACTGACCGGCGTTGGGGTAACATTTCCCATCCTTACGATGATCTCGGCATTCAGTGCATTTGCCGGAATGGGAGGCGCACCGCTTGCGTCAATCCAGCTTGGAAAAAAGAATAAACAGGGAGCGGAGCAGATCCTTGGCAATTCGGCAGGACTGCTGATCCTTTTTTCTGTGATTCTGACGGCGTTCTTTTCGATATGTAAGACACCAATCCTTTATGCATTCGGAGCAAGTGATGCAACGATTGTTTATGCAAGAGATTACATATCTATCTATCTGATCGGAACAATCTTTGTACAGCTGGCACTTGGGTTGAATGCCTACATCAGTGGACAGGGAGAAGCGAAGACGGCGATGTTGTCGGTACTGATCGGAGCGGTCTTGAATATCTGTCTGGATCCGGTGTTTATCTTCGTGCTGCATCTGGGTGTGCGAGGGGCGGCAATCGCAACCATTTTGTCGCAGGCGGTCAGCGCGGCATGGGTGGTACATTTCCTGACTTCAGAAAAGACTGTGATGCACCTGTCGCTAAAGAATATGCGCCTGAGAGCGGATGTGATCAAGATGATCGCCGGACTTGGAATCTCGCCGTTCATCATGCAGAGTACGGAAAGTCTTGTGACGATCACGTTGAATACAGGACTTCAGAGATACGGTGGAGACCTGTATGTTGGTTCGATGTCGATCCTGATGAGTATCATGCAGTTGATCACAATTCCGGTGCAGGGGATTACACAGGGAATCCAGCCGATCATCAGTTATAATTACGGCGCAGGAAATAAGGAACGTGTGAAGGATACGATGAAACGGATGATCCTGGTATGTCTGGCAGGAACGCTTTTACTTGCAGGCGTTGCAATCCTTGCACCGCAGATTTATACCGGATTATTTACGAATAATCAGGAACTGTTGAAACTGACATGCCAGGTTATGCCGGTTTATTTTCTGGGAATCTCTATTTTTGGAATCCAGTGTGCGTGCCAGACATCGTTCATTTCACTGGGACAGGCAAAGGTGTCGCTGTTCATTGCGCTTCTCAGAAAGATTATTCTGTTGATCCCGCTTGCAATTATTTTGCCAAAATTCATGGGGGTGATGGGAATCTACCGTGCGGAGCCAATCGCAGATGTAATCTCCGTTGTGACGACAAGTGTTGTATTTATCTATACGATGAAAAAAGTTTTGCGTAATATGTAAGACAATGGTAAGATGAAAGAGACTTGAGGATGAGGAGGTTTTCAATATGAGTGAATATGTAATAACCATCAACAGTACATCTGATCTGCCAAAAGAGTGGGTGTGGGAAAGAAAAATCCCGGTAGTTCCTCTGAACTGTACGATCGGCGGGAATACTTACCGTGATATGTATGATCTGTCCGCAGATGAATTCTACGGCATGTTAAGGGCCGGGGAGATGGCAGTGACATCACAGCCAAGTCCGCAGGCAGCAATCGATATGCTGGAACCAATCCTGAAAGAAGGAAAAGATATTCTGCATCTTAGTTTTTCATCAGGACTTAGCGGTACATATAACAGCATGTGTATAGCAGCAGAGGAACTGCAGGAAAAATATCCGGAAAGAAAGATCGTTGTGATCGATACGCTCTGTGCAAGTCTGGGAGAAGGACTGATTGATTATAAAGCACTGGAACTTCAGAAAGAAGGAAAGAGTCTGGAAGAAGTTGCACAGTGGGTGGAAGAGAATAAATTAAAAATCTGCCATTTTTTTATGGTAGAAGATCTGAATCATTTACAGAAAGGCGGACGTATCTCGAAGACGGCAGCAGTTCTTGGAACGATGGTGCAGATCAAGCCGATCATTTATCTGGATAATGAAGGAAAACTTCAGATCATCAAGAAAGAACGTGGCAGAAAGAAAGCAATGAATAAGATCGTGGATATGGCAATCGATGCATGCGAAGGAAAGATGCCGGACATGGTGATGATTCCGCACGGCAATTGTCCGAAGGATGCAGAGTATGTAGCGGAGCTGGTGCGTAAGAAAATGGGAGTAACGAATATCATGATGAATGATATCGGCACTGTGATCGGCGGTCATACGGGGCCGGGAATGGTTGCGGTAGTCTGCATGGGAGTGCACAGATAATAAAATTTCAGAATGCAGAATATAAAAACTGAGATAATAAAAAACTTGAAAAAAGATATTGACAGATGCAGATACATATGGTAAATTATATGTTGCGTAAGGCAAAAAAAGAAAGTAGAGTATCCACTCTCACCTTAGCACAATCGGGTGACTAATGGTTTGATATTGAGTATAATACAGATTTGATTATAGATCTGATGATACAGATATGCAAGTGGATAGTCTCGAACTATTCACTTATTTTATTTTATGATGGAGGTGCACGACAATTAGCGATTTAATGATTAACGGGCAGATTAGAGACAAAGAAATTCGAGTGATTGGAGAGAATGGAGATCAGTTAGGTATCATGAGTCCAAGAGAAGCTATGAAGCTTGCTCAGGAAGCAGATCTGGATCTTGTGAAGATTGCTCCAAAGGCTCAGCCACCTGTTTGTAAGATTATTGATTACGGTAAGTACAGATATGAACTTGCAAGAAAGGAAAAAGAGGCTAAAAAGAAACAGAAGACCGTTGAAGTAAAAGAAGTGCGTCTTTCACCAAATATTGAGACAAACGATCTTAATACCAAAGTGAATAATGCTAAGAAGTTCATCAGCAAAGGTAACAAGGTAAAGGTTACACTGCGTTTCAGAGGTCGTGAGATGGCACATGTTCAGCAGAGCAAACACATTCTGGACGATTTCGCTCAGATGCTTGGTGACATCGCAGTCATTGAAAAACCGGCTAAGATGGAAGGCAGAAGCATGAGCATGGTTTTAACTGAAAAACGTTAAAAATACAATACAAGTTGAAGGAGGAGCATATCATGCCAAAAATTAAAACTAATAGAGCAGCTGCAAAGCGCTTCAAAAAGACAGGTACAGGAAAATTAAAAAGAAATAAAGCTTTCAAGAGCCATATCTTAACTAAGAAATCTACAAAGAGAAAAAGAAATCTTAGAAAAGCAACAATCGCTGATGCTACTAATGTAAAGAACATGAAGAAAGTATTACCATATCTCTAAGATAAGGTTCAATTTGTGAAGGAGGAAGAATAAGACATGGCAAGAATTAAAGGCGGATTAAACGCTAAAAAAAGACATAACAGAACATTAAAGTTAGCAAAAGGATACAGAGGAGCACGTTCTAAACAGTACAGAGTTGCAAAACAGTCTGTAATGAGAGCTCTTACATCTTCATACGCAGGAAGAAAACAGCGCAAACGTCAGATGCGTCAGCTCTGGATCGCTCGTATCAACGCTGCAGCAAGAATGAACGGTCTGTCATACAGCAAGTTCATGCACGGCTTAAAAGTAGCTAACATCGAGATGAACAGAAAGATGCTTGCAGAGATGGCTGTAAATGATGCAGAAGGATTTGCAACACTTGCAGAAGCTGCAAAAGCTGCTTTAGCTTAATTTTAATAGAGAATTTTAACACGCAGGAAAATCCTGCGTGTTTTTTTATACCAAAGAATACTATGCCGGGTAATTTAACTGTTCATCAGTAATATTCTCAAGAACCTCGGTAAGATATTTCTTAGACAGATATTTCGCCATCGGAAGGTTCATATCCAGATAGTTGCCACAGTCTTTGGTAGCGGCTCCGGGAACTTCACCTTCGAATTCTGCCATAAATGTATACATTTCTTTTAATAACGGCACGATATCTTTGGATTCATAACTTCCGGCGAGGATTAGATAGAATCCGGTACGGCATCCCATTGGTCCGAAGTAGATCGTTTTGTCGGCATATTCTGCATGATTGCGTAAGAATGTTGCGGCAAGATGTTCGATGGTGTGAACCTCAGCTGTGTTCATTACTGGTTCTTTGTTGGGACGGGTCATGCGCAGATCAAAAGTTGTGATCGGATTACCGGCTACCTGGTCGACACGGGAAACATATACACCCGGAACAAGTCTCAGGTGATCTACTGTAAAACTTGCAATTTTTTCCATAATTGATACACCTCTTTTTTTACAATTTTTCAAAATATTATGCAGAAATATTATAGCATTTTCAGCAGAATTTGACTATAAAAAGATGAAAAGGTGTGATATACTGAGTTTTATATTGGCATTAGAGGTCAATGCGGTTAACAGTGTCTGTGGAGTGTATTCATGGATGGAAAAGGGTATTTTAGGAGGAAAAATTAGGAGAATGAAGCTTTATCTGGTAAGACATGGAGAAACTGATTGGAATAAAGTAAAAAGGATTCAGGGGCAGGTAGATATCCCGCTGAATCAGTTTGGCAAGCGTTTGGCAGAAGAAACAGCGGAAGGATTGCGGGATATCCCGTTTGATCTGTGTATTTCAAGTCCGTTGTCAAGAGCACATGAGACGGCGAGAATTATATTGTATGGGAAAGATATCCCGATCATCAAAGATGCCAGAATTGAGGAAATGGCATTTGGTGAATATGAAGGAAAATGCTGTGCAAGAGATAACTGGGAACTCCCGGAGGATTTTCACAAATTTTTTAATGATCCGGCAGGATTCGTACCTGGGAAAGGCGGAGAATCATTTGCTGATGTGAAGAAGAGAACCGGAGAATTTCTGAAGAGTCTGTATAAAAAGACTGAGGGTGTATATGAAAATATTCTGATCACCACACATGGTGCGGCACTGGCCGGAATGCTGAATAATATCCGAAAAGAGCCGTTAGAGAAGTACTGGGGAATCGGGGTACACAGTAACTGCGGAGTAACAGAAGTAGAAGTGAAGAATGGAGAGACGACGATTCTTTCTGAAAATGTTACATATTACGAGGAAACAGTAAGACCATGGGCTGATAAATAAAAATAGTTATAAAAATCATGATATCATAAGAGCAAAAGGAGAATGAATATGGCAATTGAAACAGCGGGACAACAGAAGTATGCAGATTTGACTGCAAAAAGAATTAAGTCGTTGCAGACGGGGATGATAATCTGGATCAGCCTTTTTTGTCTGGCACTGATCTGTTCTTTCTCTAATAATCTGCTTGCAATCATTGTGGGAATTGTAGCGGTAGTCTATGCAGTGGTCAATACAAAGGGAAGAAAAGCATTCAACAGTAAACTGGATAAAATAGAAGATAAAAATGAATTTTACCGTCAGATTGTGGCACCAGATGTACTTGAATTGAAAGAAGAACAGCTTCTGGTTGCAAAAGATTATGTCATTGTAGTTGATGCGGATGTATGGATATACGATCTGCATCATATGGAAAAAGTAGAAGTGGGAAAACAAGGAAATGTGAAGAAAACCCTGTTCCTGACAGAACCAAATGGAAAAAGACATGCCATTTTGTCGACAACTAAGGGGGATAGAAGACAGGAAGCGTTTGATCAGGTGTATTATAGATTACATGATCGGCTTGCTGTTTAGTTCATCATCGTGGCTTACCCCGGTCCATGAGAAAGACTTGGTATTCTGGTTCTAACATCGCTCCATATACGCCAGAACCAGAATACCAAGTCTTTCTCATGTCGTGATAGGCCAATGATAATGAATTCAACAGCGGAATTATAACTCTTGTGTGTAGCTGAGAAGTTTTATGGAGGTCAGGGTAACGACCGCTTTATGCATTTAACAGCAATCTAATTATCTTCCTCCTGAACCGTATAAGTCTGTCTCTTACGAGCCATCTCATCACTTTCAAGATATTCATCATAAGTCGTAATCTTATCAATCAGTTTACCGCCCGGTACGATTTCCATGATACGGTTGGCTGTGGTCTGCACGATCTGGTGGTCTCTGGAAGAGAAGAGCAGTACACCAGGGAATTTTGTCATTCCGTTGTTGAGTGCGGTGATGCTTTCCATATCCAGGTGGTTGGTAGGCTCGTCGAGGATCAGTACATTGGCACCGCTGATCATCATCTTGGATAACAGACAGCGTACCTTCTCTCCTCCGGAAAGAACACGTACCTTCTTCACACCGTCATCACCGGAGAACAGCATACGTCCAAGGAATCCACGTACATAAGTGGCATCTTTTTCTTCCGAATACTGTGTCAGCCAGTCTACGATGCTGTAATCGTTGTCGAATTCGCTTCCGCTGTCGAGTGGGAAGTAAGCCTGAGTTGTAGTGATTCCCCATTTATAAGTACCTTCGTCCGGTTCCATCTCTCCTGCAAGGATCTGGAAGAGCGTTGTCTTGGCAAGCTCATTGCTTCCGACGAATGCAACCTTGTCATCGTGGTTCAGAGTAAAGGAAATGTTATCCAGAACCTTTTCGCCGTCAATTGTTTTGCTTAATCCTTCTACCGTCAGTACTTCGTTACCAATCTCGCGGTTCGGACGGAAGTCGATGTAAGGATATTTACGGCTGGATGGCTGGATGTCATCAAGCTGAATCTTCTCCAGGGCACGTTTTCTGGAAGTAGCCTGTTTAGACTTTGAAGCATTGGCACTGAAACGTGAGATGAATTCCTGTAACTCTTTGATCTTTTCTTCTTTTTTCTTATTGGCTTCTTTCATCTGACGGATCAGAAGCTGGCTTGACTCATACCAGAAGTCATAGTTACCGGCATAGAGCTTGATCTTACCATAATCGATATCGGCGATCTGTGTGCAGACCTTATTCAGGAAGTAACGGTCATGGGATACAACGATGACGGTATTGTCAAAGTTGATCAAGAATTCTTCCAACCATGCGATCGCATCGAGGTCTAAGTGGTTAGTAGGCTCGTCAAGGAGCAGAATGTCCGGATTACCGAACAGTGCCTGTGCAAGCAGGACCTTAACCTTCTCCGGACCATTTAAGTTCTTCATCATTTCATAATGCATTTCAACCGGAATTCCAAGACCATTTAATAATGTGGCAGCATCAGATTCCGCTTCCCATCCGTTCATGGCTGCGAATTCACCTTCCAGTTCGCTGGCTTTCATACCGTCTTCATCGGTGAAATCTTCTTTTGCATAGATGGCTTCTTTTTCTTTCATGATCTCATACAGTCTTGCATTTCCCATCATAACGGTATCCAGAACCGGATATTCGTCGTATTTGAAATGATCCTGCTGCAGGAAAGAAAGACGTTCACCCGGTGTGATGATGACCTCTCCGTTCGTCGGCTCAAGCTGTCCGGACAGAATCTTAAGAAATGTAGATTTACCCGCACCGTTTGCTCCGATCAGACCGTAGCAGTTTCCTTCTGTAAATTTAATATTAACATCTTCGAACAGGGCTTTTTTACCAACCCGTAATGTTACATTACTTGTACTAATCATATTGGTTTGTATTCTCCTTGTCGTTTGAATCTTCGTTGATAGTGACTGCGCCCGGATTTGCAGACGCTGACTAGCATATAGTACCAGAGATAAAGGAAAATAGCAAGGGAAGTTCCTCTTTTCCTTCTATGAAAAAGGGTATATAATGATAACAGTATCATGCGCAGAGCTGTCGGTGGCAGGTTCTGTAGATAAACGATAAAAATGCGCAGACAAATTTACGAAGATTATAAAGCTAAAGAGAGGTAAGACTTATGGTAAAAGCAACATTAGTGCTGGAAGGCGGGGCAAACCGCGGAGTATTTACATCTGGAGTTCTTGATTATCTGATGGAAAAGGACATGTATATGTCCAATGTGATCGGCGTATCGGCAGGTGCGTGTAATGCGGTTGATTATGTGTCGAAACAGGCTGGGCGGAGCCGGGAATGTGTGATCCATCGTGAGAAAGAATACGATTATGTATATGGTTTAAAGAAGACCCTGAAAGAAAAAGCCCTGATGGATATGGATATGCTGTTTGATAAATTTCCGAATGAAATTTATCCATTTGATTTTGAGACTTATTTTGCATCTGAGATGGAATGTGAGCTGGTGGTTACGAACTGTATCACGGGAGATGCGGAATATCTGTCGGAAGATAAAGATCCGGAACGTCTGATGAAGATCTGCCGTGCATCGAGCAGTATGCCGCTTGCGGCACCGATTGCAAATGTAGACGGAATCCCGTATATGGACGGCGGCCTTGCTGATTCCATTCCAATCGAATATGCACTGGAAAAAGGAAATGACAAGATTGTTGTAGTATTGACGAGAAATCCGGGCTACCGCAAGAAGAGAGCGGTAAAAGCAACGGAACAGCTTTATAAAAGAGCTTATAAGAAATATCCGAATCTGGTACGTACGATCATGACAAGAAATGCTGTATACAACAAGCAGATGAAACTGATCGAAAAGCTGGAAGAAGAAGGAAAGATATTCGTGATCCGTCCGCTGATCCCGACTGTGTCCCGTATGGAAAAGGATTATGACAAGTTGCAGCATTTCTATATGCATGGAAACAGACTGATGAAGAAAGAATATCAGGGACTGCTGGAGTATCTGAACGAATAAATATAAAAGCAGATTATAATGTTTATGGAAATAAACAGAGTAAGAAAAATAAAAACAGGATGAGACAGAGAATGGAACCAAGAACATTACTAGATTTTATGGGCGTGGCAGAACGCCTGAAATGTAATATGCGCCATTCCAGAACGGCAGAGAACAGACGGGAAAGTGTAGCAGAACATACCTACCGTCTGTGCGTGTTTGCATGGCTGGTAAAAGAAGAATTCCCGGATTGTGATATGGACAAGGTGATGAGGATGAGCCTGTTCCATGATCTGGGAGAAACAGTAACCGGAGATATTCCGGCATTTGTGAAGACAGATTCTGACCGGGAAGTAGAAGAAAGTGTAATCAGCAATGTGACAGCGATGCTCCCGGAAAGGGAACGAAAAGAACTGGATGCGCTGTTTGATGAACTGGAAAAAGCAGAGACGATGGAAGCAAAAATCGTACATGCACTGGATAAGATGGAAGCATTGATCCAACATAATGAGGCAGATATTGCAACGTGGCTTCCACTAGAATATGATCTTCAGATGACTTATGGAGAAAAAGAATGTAAGGCGGATCCGTATCTTGCGAAGCTGCGTGAAGTGATCCGACAGATATCGGCAGATAAGATTGCCTCAGAGGGAGAAGAAAGGGGACAGTCTTACTATATAAGAAAAGGTGTGGAGAATATGCATCTGGAAGAAGTGGCAGCACTTCTGCACAGTACGGACTGGGCAAAAGACAGAACGGAAGAGCTGATCAGAAAAAGTATGGAGAATGCCTGTCCGTATGGATTATTTCTGAGTGACTGCATCAGTGAAGGCGGAAAAGACAGGCAGATCGGATTTGCGAGAGTTCTGACGGATGGTGTGACGACATTTTACCTGATGGATCTGGTCATAGAAGAAGCGTATCGCGGGCAGGGGTTTGGAACAATCATGATGAATCAGATCATGAAGGAAAACAGGCATCTGTATGGTATGCTTCATACACAAACTGCAAAAGCATTTTATGAAAGATATGGGTTCCGGGAAATAGGAAATACAAAGAAAACAGAAGAAATATATATGGAAAAACCGTGTGGCTAAAAATAGCTACACGGTTTTTGGTTCAAAAGGAAAAGGCTAAAGTATTCAGGATTTTCTGATATCTATAGATCTTCCAGGTTAATATCGCGGGGCGTTTCCATATGTTTCAATGTAATCTCATAGATGTGGGAAGTATCGCCATTCTTCATACAATCCAAAATTGCCATATGTTCTTCGTAAGTCTGTTCCATACGGCCTTTATGTGCAAGGGAGAGTTCAGCCAGCCGTTTCATGCGGTACATGAACATGGCGAATACATTTGAAAACTGTTCATTTTCCAGATAATCTATGATTTTTGTGTGAAACTGAAAATCATATTCGGAAAATTCTTTGATAGAATGTGTAGTTTCCATAATATCGTTCATGCACTCCATGATCCAGTCTAGCTCTTTAAAAAGCTTTTTCGCTTTGCGGGTAGAAGAAGCTTTACTGATCTGAACGGTGCAGTATGTTTCCAGTGCAGAACGTACCTGAAATGTTTCATTTATATCCTTCCGGTTCATCTGATGCAGCATAAATCCTTTGCTGGGAATAATATCAATATAACCTTCCTGTGCAAGTCTGTGCACGGCATCTCTTAGCGGGGTGCGCGAAATTCCAAGTTCTTTTGATAATTTTGTCTCGGAATAGACTTCCTGATAGGAAAAATGATTCTCCATGATCAATTTCTGGAGATAATTATAAGCTTGTTCATTGAGTGGTGTCATAGTAACTCCTTATATTTCACGATAATTATTTATTTAACAAAATTCATGCGTTTTTCGCTATAAATATCATACAATACGGGCTGAAATCGGTCAAGTGAAAAGGAAAACAAGGGTGAAAAAAGTTATCTATAATGTTAAGAAAATAACGAAAGAAAAGCGATGTATATGTTAAAAATAGACAAAAATAGAGGCGTGAAACTGGTGAAATAAGAGAAAGAAAAATAACGTCTTGACCGGTATACCGGTATGTAGTAAAGTGTAGTCAGAAACAAAAAAGAACGACATATTTCACTGATCCGAACGGAAATGAACAAGTGTAAACTATGTTGTGAAAGTAAACGATCATGTGGAGTGAAAAAGAGAAAGGATGTATGAAAATGAAAGTAGGATTTATTGGACTTGGTATCATGGGAAGACCGATGGCAAAGAACTTATTGAATGCAGGTGTAGAGCTGCTGGTATCTGATTTAAATAAAGAAGCAGTTGCAGATGTTGTAGCAGCAGGAGCAAAAGAAGCAACATACGCAGAGATTGGTGAGCAGTGTGGAAGAATTATCATCATGGTTCCAAGCGGAGCAATTTCCAAATCTATCTTATTTGATGAAGACGGTGTTGCATCTACCATCAAAGAAGGAACCGTTGTATGTGATATGAGTTCTGTAACACCGGTAGAATCAAAGGAATGCTACGAAGGACTGAAAGCTAAAGGTGTAGGATTCGTAGATGCACCGGTATCCGGAGGAGAGCCTGGAGCTGTTGCAGGAACACTTGCAATCATGGCCGGAGGAGATCAGGAAGACTTCGATGCAATGAAAGAGTATTTTGACATTCTTGGATCTTCTGCGTTACTGATCGGTGGAAGCGGAAGCGGAAGTGTTACAAAGCTTGCAAACCAGGTAATCGTTAATAACACAATTGCAGTGGTATCTGAAGCATTTGTACTTGCTACAAAAGCAGGAGCAGATCCGGAAAAAGTATATCATGCGATCCGCGGAGGACTTGCAGGAAGCGCAGTACTTGATGCCAAGATCCCGATGATCATCGAGCGTAACTTCAAACCAGGCGGACCGATCAGAATCAACCATAAAGATATCAAGAACGTAGTAAATACAGCACATTCGATCGATGTACCGATTCCATATACAGCACAGCTTTATGAAATCCTTCAGACACTGAAGATCCACGGACATATGAATGATGATCATGGCGGAATTGTTCAGTATTTCGAAAAACTTGCTGACGTAGAAGTAAAAAAGACGGAAGAGTAAAGGAGAATGGACATGGCATTGAATGCAGAAGTATTAACTTCATATAAGAAGATTGACGAAGCTTATATCGATGAACTGTTAAAGAAAGAAATTGAAAAGAATAATAAAAAGATCGTTGTCTTAGACGATGACCCGACAGGAGTTCAGACGGTACATGACATTTCCGTATACACAAACTGGGAAAAAGATACAATCCGTCAGGGATTTGATGAGGAGAATAACTTATTCTATGTCCTGACCAACTCCAGAGGATTTACAGCGGAACAGACAACCAAGGCACACAATGAGATCGCTGCAGTGGTTGACGAAGTCGCAAAAGAGACCGGAAAAGAATACATATTCATCAGCAGAAGTGATTCTACTCTTCGTGGACATTATCCACTGGAGACAGAGCTTCTGAAGAAGAACTATGAAGCCAATACAGGAAAGACGATCGATGGTGAGATCCTCTGCCCGTTCTTCAAAGAAGGCGGAAGATATACGATTGATAATGTACATTATGTAAAATACGGTGAAGAGTTGATTCCTGCGAATGAGACAGAGTTTGCCAAAGATAAGACATTTGGCTACAGTGCAGCGACAATGCCGGAGTATGTAGAAGAGAAGACAAAAGGGGCATACAAAGCTTCCGATGTTACCTGCATTTCACTGGAAGATATCCACGATATGAACATCGACAAGATCGAAGAAGCGCTGATGGAAGTGAAAGACTTCAATAAGATCATTGTAAATGCTGTGGATTATGCAGATGTAAAAGTATTCTGTGTGGCATTGTACAGAGCAATGGCAAAGGGAAAAGTATTCATGTTCCGTACGGCGGCAGCTATCGTAAAGGTTATGGGCGGAGTAACCGATCAGCCGCTTCTTAGCAGAGAACAGATGGTGGTAAAAGAGACAGACAACGGAGGAATCATCGTTGTAGGTTCTCATACAGATAAGACTACAAAACAGGTGGAAGAACTGAAGAAACTGACAGACATTGAATTCATCGAACTGGATGCAACACTTGTAAAAGATGACGAAGCATTTGAAAAAGAAGTAAAGAGATGTCTGAATCTGGAAGAGACTTGCATGAAAGCCGGAAAGACAGTCTGCTGTTATACAACAAGAGCACTGATTACTGCTGATACAGGTGATAAAGAGGATGAGTTAAGATTATCTGTAAAGATCTCCGATGCAGTACAGTCACTGGTTGGACGTTTAAGTGTAACACCAAGCTTTGTAATCGCAAAAGGCGGAATTACATCCAGTGATGTAGGAACAAAAGCTCTGGCAGTAAAGAAAGCGAATGTTCTTGGTCAGATCAAGCCTGGAATCCCGGTATGGCAGACAGGAGAAGAAAGTAAATTCCCTCTGACACCATACGTTATCTTCCCTGGAAACGTAGGTGAGGTCACAACATTAAGAGAAGCTGTGGAAGTGCTGACAGCAAAATAAATAACAAAACATGTCAAAAACAGACAAGACGAAATAGACAAAACGCAAAAAAAGGAATTGAGGCAGAGGAAAAGAACTCTGCCTCAGTAAAAAAAGAGAGAACATAGGAGGTCTGCATTATGGTAAACGGACTTAGCGGGGAAAGGATGTTGATTGGTCTGGCGATAGGTATCGCAGTCCTGATATTCCTTGTGTTAAAGACAAAAATCCAGGCATTTCT
>OIWK01001987.1_pt1 | contig 17546 bp, 16 predicted proteins | sample 1587401 | NCBI WGS metagenome assembly OIWK01 (sample SAMEA3888911, study PRJEB22519) | human gut metagenome | biome: human gut; feature: human-associated habitat; material: faeces | place: Denmark | collected 2009
AACTTAATTTAATCTTGGGGATGGAACATATTGTAATACTGTAGGAATCTTTTTTGTCTTGTGAAATAAAACATGCCTTTTGATTTTGAAGCATGTATTACAAAATTATTATATTTAGGATTATATTTTCCCCAGAAATTTTCATTTTTTTTATGGTCGTTATCGATATTAAATGGATAATATTTTATATAATTATCTTTGACATCATAATATACAGTATCATATTCTTCGAAGAAGTTATATGCATGGTGAAAATCTTCTTCTGGTCTTATAACCTCTGATTGATAATAATGAACATGCTTTAAAGTAATATGATAATCTTCTGGAAGTAGTAAAGTTATATAGTATGGTTTAGTCGCACCAGGATAATCATGATCTTTTCTTATAATGACTTTTTTGGCAGTATTTATTAGCTGTTCAGGTAAAAATGCATCTTCTAAGAGGATGCCTACAAAATCTAATGCTATGTTTTGAACTCGTCTTAATCCCTCTAAGGTTTGTATTCTAATACTATTGTTAAATTCCCAATAGTCCAGAGCATCACTCTCATATGATATGGTAAAGTTATGATACTGCTCTAGTACTGAAACTATATCGTATAGTAGAATGGTATCTTGTTGCTGTTGTTTTAAAGAAACGTATTTCAAGTCGGTTACTCCTCCAACTGATTTGTTTTATCACTTCCATCTCAATAAGAACATAATCACATATATTACATGGGAATGCAATAAAAAAGTAGAATGTTAAATACTCATTTAGTATAATGTTTATAATATTAAATGGACATTTATATTTGATGGGAGAGATTATTATGTCAACTAAATATGCACAAAAAACGGGAAAAAGAAAAAATTATGTTTTGACAAAAGAAGATCAAGAGTATCGCATAAAAGTAGGGATAATACTTAAGCAAAAAATGATTGCTCTAGGTAAGAAAAATCGTGATATTGCAAATTTGTTGCAATGTACGGAGGCACATGTAATATCTTTGAAAAAAGGAAATTCTACTATGAATATTTTGGAAGCACTAAGACTGTGTGATTATTTTCAGATGAATCCGAATGAATTGTTAAGCCAAGAGTATATCATTGATGTCTCTCCGGGAATAACGGAAAATACAGATCAAAAAAATATTCAAAAGTTAAGAGTAAAGATAGAAAGTCTTACAGCGCTACAGCGGCAAGTATTAGTTTCAATATTATCATTTACAGACTAATTAATTTAGATCAGGATGATTCATTCTTTTTGATATTAATTAAATATTTATAATAATTGCAAAATATATAAATATCTAATTAGTTTTCTTGCTATGCTATTGATTTATTATAATACAATATGTAATAAAAAGAATCACTACGAAAGATTGCCGTCTGCAGTAGTGATTCTTAGACATATATTTCCTCTTGAATTGTCTTGGCTTATTATATCGTAAAAGAATAAATAAATCAAGGTTTATTTTCTATACTCTTTTTGAAGATTTTGGATGTATGTGTCAATAGATGCATGCATCTTTTTTGTTTGTAACATGTAGAAATAGTTTCGAAAGGAGTACGAAATGTCGAGAAGAATATCTGAGAAAACGAAGAAAATCCGTAAAATGGGCGAAGGTACGGGAAAAGATTATAAACCATATATCACAACAAGTGAATTCAACAGTATGGGAACCACTTCGGTGATAAAAGACTGGAAAACTGGCAGAGGGGTACATTGCCTGTCACAGGGAGAGATGCTGTGGTATTACATCCTGAGATGGGATGATGAAAATATTGATATAAGAGAGCAGTATCCGCTGGATTATATAAAAACATGTAAAATAGCGGAACGTTTTGGCTTCAAAAACCCACAGCATATCATGACAACTGATTTCCTGGTAACAAAAGCGGACGGAAAGTCTGTTGCATACTCTGTAAAAACAAATAGTGACCTGAAAAAAAGACAGTTGGAATTATTGTGCATTGAAAAATATTACTGGATCAGTCGGGGAGTCGATTATCAGTTACTGTTAAAAACGGATGCGAATAGGACATTAGCTGGAAACGTCCGTCTGGTAACAGAATTTTATGATGCTGACAGGGTATTTGATGAAATCAGTGCTATCAAACATAAGATTGCAATCAAAGAATATCCGGTGGATATGGAAAGTGAACTTTTGGACGAAGCGGCTTTGAAAAAAATACGGAGGGAAAACCATGCATAGCATTTTGGCGACAGGTGACATTTTAATAGATAGAGAGACAGATAAAAGATATAGAGTTGTTGAGATGGATGGCGAAGAAGTAACTCTTTGCCAGATGGATATAACAACATTGCAGTTATATTCCCAGACAACGAAAAATCTGATACAGATGATTTTTGATAAAAAATTAGTAAAAGGGGAATCTGATAAGATGGTATTTGATCATCATGCTTTATCAGAACAGGCCAAAAGAAAATATGACGATAAGAAAAAGATCATAAATGAAGTTATGAACATTTATCACCATAATCTTTTACTATTGATGGGAAAAATTGCAAGACCAGAATTGAAAGAGGTTATCCAGAAATACTCAATACCGGTAAATTCTTTTTGGAGGATGCTGACAAAATATCTGCAAAGTGGGATGCAGGATTTTTCTCTGGTTGATTCACGAGATATGGGGATAAACAAAGGGAAAGTATATGAGGGGACAAAAAAAGCAGGACGAAAATCACAATATTTTGAAGCAACAGGGCTTGTTGTAGATGACAATATAAAGCAGTATTTTGAAGAAGCATTGAAAATGTATCGTTCAGGAAGAGAGAAAAGTCTAACAGCCTGTTATAATAGAATGCTTTTTCTGCATTTTTCAAAACAGGAAAATGTTAATGGACAATCAGTGATAAACTTGCTTCCTGTGTCACAAATGCCTACTTATCGGCAGTTTTACTATTACGCAAGCAAGCAGCTGACAGCAAAGGAAAAAGATGCAATTAAAACATCCGCACAGGAGCAGCGGAATAATAAAAGAATACTCGAAAGTGATGTGTTATATGAAGTGTATGGACCGGGGGATATGGTTGAGATAGATGCATGTGAAGTTGATGTTTCATTAGTTTCATCTCTTGATAAAAATAGAACAATAGGAAGACCAGTTGTATATTTTATGATAGATGTCTACTCAAGGATTATTTTGGCTGTTTCAGTAGCTTTTGATAATAACTCTGTACTTGGTATTACAAATTTGTTCCTGAATTTGGCTGATGATAAACAGGAATATTGTCACCGATATGGTATGGGGTTCGATAATCCAAGAATATGGCCGTCCAATATTATTCCACGTCGAATAAGGGTAGATAGAGGATCGGAATTTAAGAGCAAGGAATTTAACCGAATCTGTAATGAACTTGGTATTGAAAAGCAGATTGTGCCGGGAGCATCAGGTTCTTTAAAAGGAGTCGTTGAACAATCTTTTCATCAGATGCATGCAAAACAGAATACGCATTTGGAAGATTATGGATTAATAGAGAAAAGATATGATTCGAGGCATCATCAGGAAGCTACACTTAATATTGAAGAGTATACAAGGATGATTATTAATTTCGTATTAACCCACAATCAGGAATATAATGCAAAATATCGTTGTACAAAAGAAATGATTCAGAAAAGGGTAAAACCAGTTCCAGTATTATTGTGGGAATACGGGATAGAAAAATATGGAGCACCGAGACCAATCCCTGTAAAAGAGCAATACTTATATAATCTTATGACACCTGTTAAGGCAAAGATAGACCGCAGAGGAATATCGTATAAAAAATTATATTATCTTCCGGTTGATGATCCTGATTTGAGAATGAAAATGTTTCAGGCAGGAACAAAGAAACAATCCATTGAGGTCAGAATGGATATGAGGGATATAAGTTATATTTATTATTTGAAAAATGGAAAAGTTGTGTCAGCACCTCTTAATGAAAGACTTACCGGTAATGGAGAGTACAAGGGACTTACGATGAAACAGTGGGAGGACTATTTGAGGGAAAAAGCACAAATGGATGCAGAGGGAAGAGTCTATAATCAGAATTTGGCAGTATACAATTATGCTGTCAATACCAGCATTGTTGATGGTGCAAAAAAAGAGACGATGTCTGATAGTAAGAATATGCGACCCGCGAGAGAAATGGAAAAACAGATTGTTTCATATCAGGACAGAATTGCATTGCGAATGGACGAAACTTCATCAGAAATGGAAGAATTTCAAGAAGTATCACAAATAGTAAGCAGCGAAGAAAACGATTCTGGAGAGAAAAAAGAATGGGAAGATTTTGGGGATGCACTTGGAGATTATTGGGAAAATGAGTAAAAGAGAAGCTATATGATTGATAAGAACTATATTTCGTGTGAAGAAGGAGAATCTCAATATGATGATTATGATTTAAACGAAATAAATATTGTAGAGGCCAGATACATACCAGCATGTCTTGAAATTGATAAAGGTAATTCATATATTGAAGCACTTCCTGAACCACGAACAGATCAAACGTTACTAAGAGCATATTCAAAGACACTGGTCAACTACAGTTATGATAATGTTAAAAATATGAGTAAATTTGAAAAGATGATGGCAGTCGGCTCGTTGAGAGAATTAAGATTCCCATTGCCGTTTCATAAAAATCTTGAGTTTGAATTTTATAATGCACTGATAATATCCTATCGCGCCAGAAAACAGATGAGTTCAGAAAACACAAAAGTGGAACTTACAATCGATAATGAAACACAGACTACTCATTGTATCTTAGATGGGGATTCTAGTGATTCAACAGATGCAGGATTTTCTCTGATTGGATATTCTGGCTGCGGTAAAAGTTCAGCAATCAGTATTCTGGTAAAACATTATCCACAGGTGATCATGCATACTTGCAAAGATGGAAGCTATTTTCCACAGATTGTATATCTGGTAGTCAACTGTATCCCGAATAGTAATTTTTCTGCACTATATGAAGGAATTGGAGATGCTATAGATAAAGCATTAAATAATATTCAGCCGGTTTATGCAAAGGCTATTTCGGCAGTAAAAGGTCTTGGTGCAAAGGCAGAACTGGTCAGAGAATTCGTTGAAAAATTTGGAATAGGAATTATTGTTTTTGATGAAATTCAGTTTATTGATTTTTCGCACACAAAGGAAAATACATTTAATTCATTGCTTGCGCTTTCAAACAGAACGAAGGTCGCTATTGCTGTTGTTGGAACGGAAGAGGCAAGGGGGCTTATGTTTCGCCAACTTAGAACTTCAAGAAGGCTTGGAAGAATAGTTAATGGCAACCGATATTGTAAGAATAAAGATTATTTTGGTTTCCTTGTGAAGAATTTGTTTCATTACCAGTGGTTTGATGAAATGGTATCTGTAACACCTGAAATTATAGATACGCTGTATGATGTGACAAAAGGGATTGTAGATCAGTTGATTGGTGTATATTCCTGCATGCATTATGATTATTTGGAAAAAAAGAACAAACCTAAAATTGATGGAAACTATATAAGGAAGGTTTCGAAGAAGTTTTATCCGGGAATACAGGAAGTATTAGCAAATCTGGAGTCTTTGGACACCATAGAGGAACTGTTGGATATCCGTAGTTTTGCGGAAGAAAAAATAGAAATTATTCGTGATTCTGTCATGCAGGAACAGGAAATTAAGAATACTATGAGTAATACGACAGAAACCGAGAATATCATCAAACTTGCGAATGTTGCCGCTAATATTAAATCTATGTATGACGAATACACAGACTCTCAGATTGAAACAGCTTATAACAAGGTGATCGGCAGGAAATCTTCAGAAGGAAAGTCTGAAAAAGAAATCAGCAGAAAAGTTCTGGAACAGTTGCAGAAAATTCCAAAGAGAAGCAATAAGAGGAATACAGTAGAAAGTCCAGATATAGCATATATGAGAGATTTTCTTAATATCGGAGGGGAAAAATAGCATGGGATATATACCTATTATAAAACAACATTATCCAGATGAATTGTTATATTCCTGGTTTTACAGACTTGCGGATATAAATGGACTTTTGATAAAAGACTTTTCAAATGCCTTTTTAGGAACTGCTAATGCGAAAGTAGGGAGTTTGCACATAGATATAAGGAAAGAATATAATTCTTTTTATGAAAATATGTATGTGAAACCAGATGTGGTGGAGTTGTTTCTATCAACAAATACGTTTTTGTTTGATTCAGCATTTATGACAGAGGGACAGCAGACCAGAGTGATATATAACACATTTCGAAAGCAGGATAAACTTAACAAATCAATAAACGGGTTAATAAAGACGATAAATATATGCCCTGAATGTATGAACGAGGATATTAAAGGGGTTGGAGAACCATATATACATCGATGCCATAATCTGTCTGGTGTTGAAACATGTTATAAGCATCACTGTATGTTAAAATCGTTTGTCGGTAAAAAAGGACATGCCTGTGATTTCGCGGCAGAAGATTATAAAGAAATACAAACGAACAGAGCGATTAGTTCCAACAATGCGTATAGTGAGTATGTATGCTCGATATTGCAGTCTAATGTATTTACGAATCTTAAAATTATGAAAGAAATTTTAGCGGATAAAATAAGCGAAATAGGTTATGAAAAAATTTTTAATGACGCAAAAACATGGAAATATCGGGATCTGATAGATTATGATATAGAAAAATTCCTGAGATTTAAACGAATATCAAGTAAGTGGATATCAGCAACAGAGTTTATACCAATTTTTATGCTTTTATATCCAGATGTTAGAGAGTTGCTGTCTGTTATCAAAGAGCGGTCGGAGGATTGTGTTATTCGCGAGTATCAATGTCCAAATTGTGGAAAAACATTTGTATCAACCGCATATGCATTTGAAAATCTTTTTGGGTGTCCACATTGCGATAAAGATAAAAGCGAGCAGGAAATTTTTAAAGAAATCCTTGATAAAAATGGATATGAACTAAAAAGTGAGCTTGAATCGTTAGATAAACATTTATCAATGCTGCATAAAAAGTGTGGTCGAATTTTTTCAATAAAACCCAGAGCATTTTTATATGAAAATGTTGGCTGTATATGTGAAACTCAGATTACATTTGAAGAAGCAAAACGTCAGGTTGAAAAAACAAATAAATTTCAGTTACTTGAATTTAAAAATGCAGAAAGTTCCTGTAAAATACATGCCAAAGAATGTGGACATACTTTTAATGTCCGTTACCGAAAATTTTTAAAAGCTCCGCAATGCAGAGTGTGTTATCCTAAAACAATGACAACAGAACTGTTAGCTGAACGTATAAAAAGGAAAACGAATGGAGAATATGTGTTGGTTGGAAATTTTGTTGATCAAGATACAAAAATAAAAATTCTGCATACTGTGTGTGGGAAAATTACAGAGTATTGGCCGAGGTATTATCATAATGGAGCAAAATGTCCTTTTTGTGAAGACCGTTTTGAGGATCAGTGGGAAGATATGTTCCGGCTTTTACGCGAGTATAAAAATAAGTATGGTGATGCTAATGCACCTAAAACACGTAATGGCGAAAATGAAAAGTTAGGTACTTGGTGCCAGAGACAACGACGCTTATATCATGCAAACAAGTTGTCTGATGAACGGAGCGAAAGGTTGAAGAGCATAGGATTTTCGTTTGATCCATTAGGAGAAGAGTGGAATCGGCGGTATGAACAGTGTCGGCGTTATATTGATGAACATGATGGAAATGCAGATATTTCACGACGAACAGATTTTGAAGGGGAGCATTTGGGAGCCTGGGTAGACACACAACGAAAACGTTATAAGCAAGGAAAATTATCTAAGGAACGGTATGAAAGATTAAGGCAGTTAGGTGTGGAATTAGGCTAAGGATTTTAGAAAGTAATAATATATTCCAATCTAAATTGTAAAAAGTCTTATACAAAAAGTGCTTGCTAAAAAATATGTTCCAAATTAAAATGTAAAAAAGGGATTATATTTTAGGTGGAAAAAAACAGATATTCCAAACTAAATTGTAAAAAATATGGAAAACGTGGCAGAAAAAGATAGGAATTCATTCCAAACTAAATTGTAATTCCACAAGCCAAAAAATTTCGGCCGAGGAAAAAAAGCCTTAAAAACTCTGAGATTTGTAACAAAAATAATAAATTTAAAAAAGACTGCTATGTAATTGTTGAGAAAGACGTTATATAACAGTCTTTCTTAATATGTTTTAAAGAAAATCGACAGCTGTTGACAGGAGAAAAAGTGGAATGGCAACGATTCTTGAAAAATAGAATACCAAAAAAGAGCATATAGTATTATAATAGGGAATGATACAGAGATATAGATGCTGGAGGAATAAAACAATGAAATTACCAAAAGATCCTGTGATGCTTTTAAGCGTTGTAAATACAGAACTGAGAGACCACTATCCATCATTGGCAGAACTGGCAAAAGCGTATGGTGTAACAGAACAGGAAATTATAGATCAGCTTGCACAGATCAATTATGAATATAAGCCGGAGACAAATCAGTTCCGATAAGCTGAAGATAGTATCTGGAGGGGATAGAACATGTATTATTGTAATATAAAAAAATCAGATATTGCGGACGGACCGGGAGTACGCGTAACTTTATTTGTGTCCGGATGTACGCATCATTGTGAGGAATGTTTTCAACCGGAGACATGGAATTTTTCCTATGGTCAGCCTTTTACAAAAGATGTAGAAGAAGAACTGATGGATGCATTGCAACCTGGATATGTGTCAGGTCTGACATTACTTGGCGGGGAACCATTTGAGCCGGAGCATCAGTACGTGTTGCTTCCGTTTTTACAGAGAGTGCGCCGTGAATTGCCGGAAAAAACAATCTGGGCTTACAGCGGTTATGTATACGAGGAATTGACTGGAAAAGAGATTGGAACCGGAAGAGCACGTTGTGAGGTGACGGATGCGGTGCTTGCCTGTGTGGATGTACTTGTAGACGGAGAATTTATGAAAGATAAGAAAAATATCAGTCTGCAGTTCCGTGGATCGGAGAATCAGCGTCTGATCGATCTGAGAAAAACCGAAGAAGCCGGTGAAATCGTATGGTGGGACGGAAAATAGAAGCTGCATATATTCCGGTTGGAAGTTAGTTGATGTCAAAACATAAAAAATAAGGGTTTTCGGGACTATGAAAAATGCCAGAAAACCCTTATTCTATGCGGATAACAGGACTTGAACCTGCACGGTCTCCCACCAGAACCTAAATCTGGCGCGTCTGCCAATTCCGCCATATCCGCAAAGTAATGAACGCGCTCTGGCGCTTCTTCCTACCATTGAACGTTAGTAGTTCAATGGTCATGAATTCCGCCATATCCGCAAAACTAAAAAATTTAGTCATAACGTAAATTATACAGAATACAAAACAAAAAATCAACCGTTAGTTTTGTTAAAATAATCATTAAAAATTGTGAAAAATTATGGTTCCGCAACTGGATGGTGATAAATTTGTTACTATTTATATATTTTACCTCTATTTTACATTGAAAATTCTTATATTTTACCTATTTTCAATAAAATCCGTTTAAGCTAAAGACAAATTTACATTTTACTGTTAAAATAGATTCGTATGTAAAAATCTATTTACAATTTTTTTACGAATATTACGGAGGATAAATATATGTCTATAGTAGAAGTGTTTTCACTATTGGGTGGCGTTGGATTGTTCCTTTTTGGAATGACGATCATGTCCGCTGGTCTGAAAAATGCCTGTGGTGACAAACTTCAGACAATTTTGGAACACGCAACAAAAAACAAATTGATCGCAATTGCTGTGGGACTTGGTATGACAATATTGGTTCAGAGTTCTTCGGCTACGGATGTTATGGTTATCGGATTTGTAAACTCAGGTCTGATGAACTTAGGACAGGCAATCGGCGTTATTATGGGTGCTAACATCGGTACAACAATCACCGCGCAGATTACAGCGTTTAATATCAGTACATTTACGCCGCTGCTTCTTTTTTCAGGCGCGATCATGTATCTGTTTATGAAAAATGATTTTGTGAAGCATGTGGGCTCTGTCATCATGGGCTTTGGTATGTTATTCCAGGGTATTACTATGATGAAAGTTGCGATTCAACCGTTATCTCAGAGTGAAGGATTTGTTTCATTCTTATCCACGCTGAACAATCCGGCACTTGCAATTTTGTTTGGTATTGCATTTACGGCATTACTGCAGAGTTCTTCTTCTTCAACCGTTATTTTTCAGGCGTTTGCCATTCAGGGACTGCTCAGCTACAACGTAGCTGTTTATCTGGTAATTGGTGCGGCAATTGGTTCTGTTACACCGAACCTGCTTGCAAGTCTGACAGCAAACAGAAATGGAAAGAGAGCTGCAATTTTGAATCTTCTGTTTAACGTATTCCGAGCAGGAATTTTGGTTGCATTGATCAATATATTCCCGATTATATTAACGGGAATCCAGAGCTTGTCACCGAGTGATGTCGGTCGACAGGTGGCAAATACACATACGATTTTTGCGATTATCGCGGTTTTGGTGGAATTACCGTTTACAAACAAACTGATTTGGCTGGCAGAGAAGATTGTTCCGGTGCTTCCGGAGGAAAACCAGCAGTTAGAAGACCGCTCTTTGATTTATATGACACAGATGACAAAAGTGCCGGCTCCGGTTGCTTTGCGTCAGACACAGCGTGAGATTACACGTATGGGACATATCGCAGCAGATAACCTGAAACGTGCGTTGGATTGTTTCTTTCATTACAGTGCATCAAAGGCAGCTTCGGTACGTTCTCATGAAGAGAGTGTTAATATTTTGAATCATCTGATCGCAGATGCTATGGTAGAACTCAGAACACTGGATCTGTCACCGGAAAATATGCGTCGTGTGTCTATGATGACCATTGCAGTTACCGATATTGAGCGTTTATCTGATCATGCGGAAAACATTGTTGAGTATATTGAACAGATGAATGCGAAAAAAGCAGAAATGTCAGAGGCGGCCAGAAAAGAACTTCTGGATATGTCGCAGGATGCGATGGACGCTGTTTATCTGGCGTTGGATATCTTTGAAAAAGATGATTACAGCAAATTAGATCAGATTGAAATTTTGGAGCAGCATGTAGATGACCATGAAAAAGATCTCATTAATAACCACATTGAGCGTATTATGAATTCTATGTGTAATCCACTTGGTGGAGTTATTTTCTCCGATCTGGTTACCGATCTGGAACGATGTTCTGATCATGCCATTAACCTGGCATATGCATTAAAAGAGCGTCCATCTGAATTAGATGCGCCAAAATTAGTGTAAGGTTTAGGGGGAATTGTGTGGTTTAAAATATAAGTTATGAAAAGGACTCTGCTATTTGTCTCCGCGGCTAACAATCGCACGCTGAGACAAATAGCCAGAGTCCTTTTTATGTAGGTTGTGTCGAAATCACGCTGCTCTCTCTCCTTCGTAGCGCTTTAATGAATTAAAAATTTGCTGCCACTGAAAAAACTAGCTATTGAATTTTCGAACCAGTTTCCGTATGTCATCATTTTTTCCCATCACCAGCAAATGTTCTTCTTCCTTAAAACGATAATTCGCCGGAGGCATTGCCTGAATTCCATCCGCAGTCTGAATTGCCACAATATTCGTGTGATATTTATTGCGGATATCCATCTCAATAATGGTCTTTCCAATCCACTCCGGCAACGGAGCCAGTTCATAGATGGAAAAATCTTCGCCCAGCTCAAAATAGTCAAAAACGTTGTCGGAACTGTACTGCACGGCACATTTTTCTGCAATATCCCGATCCGGATAGATAATTTTGTCAGCACCGTTGCGCAGAAGAAATTTTGCGTGTACATCGCGGGTTGCCTTGCTGATGACATATTTTGCCCCAAGCTCTTTTAACAGACAGGTGATTTCCAGACTGCTCTGAAAATTGGTGCCGATGCAGACAAAACATTTATCAAAGTTTCCGACTCCCAGACTTTTTAACACATCTTCTTTGGTGCAGTCACCGATTTTGGCATCTGTGACATAAGGAAGAAGCGGCTCTAACAATTCTTCGTTCTGATCAACGATCATAACTTCGTTTCCAAGTTTGGCAAGATTCCGGCACAGATGACTGCCGAAACGTCCCATTCCGATAATTAAAAATGATTTCATAATAAAATCCTTTCCGCAAAAATAAGTAAATTTGGTCTGATAAATAGTAACAAATAAGTAATGGCAAGACGCTATCATATGTAACTTGCCGTATATAATAACAAGCTAAGAATGCCTTCAGCATTCTTGCTGCGAGATGTATGTCATGCAACGTATGACATATTTTTGTGCATCTGATAGATTTAAAAATAAATGTATGTCAGCAGATAGCAGAAATCTGTTTAACCGATGCTGATATGTTCTTTCGGCTGGCGAATGTGCGCAAGCCGCTTTTTATCAGTAAAGGACATGGCAAAGGAGAGACTTCCCACACGACCAAGATACATCAAAATGATCAGGATCACTTTGGCGGCAGGTACCAGTGAAGGTGTGATGCCAGTGCTCATGCCAACGGTGCTGACCGCAGATACGACATCAAAGAGTATCGGTGTCAGGTCAAGATCCTGCACCATTGAAATCAAAAAGGTTGCAATCGTTGCCAGCAGCAGATTTGTCGTAAATACAGCGGCAGCTTTGGAAATCGCATCGTCTTCCAGTCGGCGTTTGAAAATGTTGACACCGTCTGTTCTGGTCAGGGAAGAGCGCAGATACAGGATCAGTACAGCGATCGTTGTCACTTTGATACCGCCTGCAGTAGAACCGGGACAACCGCCGATAAACATCAGGATAATGGTCAGAAGCTGACTGCTCCGGCTCAAAGATGCAATGTCGGTTGTATTAAAGCCGGCAGTTCGCGGTGTGACAGCACAAAACAGTGCATTTAAAACTGCCTGAGAATTGCTCATGTCCGCAAACAGTGCATGGCGTTCCAGAATCCAGAATAAAATCGTTGGAACAACGACCAGGATTACGGAAGTGACCAGCACAATTTTGGTATGCAGCGCATATTTGCGAAAGTGCAGTTTGTGTTCTTTTAAATCACTCCAGACGAAAAATCCGATGCCGCCGATCAGAATCAGTGCCATTAGTGTGACGCAGACCACCCAATTTGTATTGTACCCGGTAAAAGATGACATTCCAAATGCGCCCATCAGATCAAATCCTGCATTACAAAAAGCGGAGATGGAATGGAAAATTCCATAATAAAGTGCCTGATGAAAAGGCATATCCCGTGAAAAACAGATGGTCAGGATAATGGCACCAACACCTTCAAATAACGATGTTCCCTGTAAAATCAATCGTGCAAGCCGGACGATTCCGCCGGTGTTCAGTACATTTACGCTTTCTTTTAATAAACCGCGCTGGCGCAAGGTGATTTTTTTTCGAAGAAAAAGGGAAAAACCGAAGCCAAAGGTGATAAAACCAAGTCCACCGATCTGAATCAGAGTAATGATGATGATCTGTCCAAACAGTGACCAGTGCAGATACGTATTTGTGACCACAAGTCCCGTTACACAGGTGGCACTTGTGGATGTAAACAGTGCAGTGAGAAAATCAGTGGGTGTACCGCTCCGACTTGCTGCAGGTGTCATAAGCAGCAGTGTACCGCTCAGAACGATACAGAAAAATCCAAGTGCGATCATCTGCATCTGTGAAATATTATTTCTTGCTTTTACAAACATAGTAACCTCCAAAAATCAACTATTAAAACAATATAGCATGATTTCGGCAAAAATCAACTGTTAAAATAATATAGCATGATTCCGGCAAAAATCAACTGTTAAAACAATATACCATGATTCTGGTAAATATGCTATACTGTACGAAAAGCGTAACAGGAAGGAGATGGCGTGATGGCAAGTTTGATTTTCTGGTTTATTGTGTTAATTTTTATTATTTCAAGTGTGGTAAAGGGCAAGAAGAAGCCTGTAAACAGGAATAGAAATGCGGGAACGACACAGAGTCGCCCGATACCACCGGCACAGAAGCCACGGACACAGCCGGCAGCAACACAATCAGTGAAAAAGCAGCAGACCACCTATGGATCTTATAAGCCGCCGAAGCCAAAGGCAACGGCGTCCACGACAAAATATTCTGAGGCAAAAAAAGCAAAAGCCTCCGAACAGCGTGCACAGCAGCCAGAACAGATGAGCATTTTTGATCAGAATGAGATCGTGGCAGCGGCGAAGGCGAACACCCGGGAGGTGGAGCAGGATAATGACAGAGATGCTGAAAATCAGAACCTGATGGAAGATGTCTATGAGGTAATGGTCAAAGGACCCAAAAATAATATTGAATTTCAGCGTGATTTTATTGCAGAAGGAATGGATATGTTAAATTCCTTCAATTTATAAGATTGGGATTAGAAAAGGACATAGAAAACAATGGATATCATTACGCTGTAAATGTGTAGTTGTAAACAGATCTGTGGAGTGATCGGAGAAAGAATCAGGGGGCAGAAAGAAGGAATTAAAATGGCACAGGGAAATCCGTTACCGGGAGAAAAATATTTACATTTTAAAAAAAAATTATATCAGATTATTGCAGTGGCGAAACATTCAGAAACGATGGAACCATATGTTGTATATCAGGCATTATATGGTGATTTCGGTGTATACATCCGTCCGTATGATATGTTTGTGAGCGAAGTTGATCATGAAAAATATCCTGAAGTGACACAGAAATACCGGTTTCAGTATGTGGAACCAGAGACGAGGTGTCAGAAAAAAGAAACGGTAATTACCAATGAGGCAGCAGAAAAAGCAGTTGTAATAATAAAAGATATGATAGATTCGGCCGAAAATGATAAAACGGAAGATTCGCTACAGAAAGTAGAAAAATCTAATGAGCATACAGAAAATAGTCGGAATACAGAATCAAAGCTGGAGAAAACTGTTTCATATCATGAAGCGGAAAATGATGCATCAGAGCAGATCAATCCATGGTTACTGCGTTTTCTGGATGCGGAAACCATGGAAGAAAAGTATCAGATTGTTTGTGACATCAAAAATGAAATTACAGATCGTCTGATCGATGATCTGGCAGTGGTTGTTGATGTGGTAATCCCAGAGGGAAAATTAAGCGATCGTTATGAACAGTTAAAATATTGTATCCGCACACGTCAGAAATACGAGCAGACTTCTCTCTGGAGAAAATAATCTCTGGTAAAGCCAGATGCAAACGCTGCACAGGTGGCTGATAAAAAGCGATGTAGAGAAAAATCTGTTAGCTAAGTTAGTTGGCTTTATACATGTTCGCTCTATGCTTCAGGGTGATAACCGTGGTGGCTCATATAGCTGTTATGATATTTGCCGGAATAAGTGACATCTTCGGTGAACCATTCCGGAGGCGTAAAGTTGTTCGCTTCATCTTCAGAAGAAAATTCCACTTCTGCAAGGATCAGCGGAGCAAGTTCACCGTCAAAAATATCCAGTTCGATGGTGTAAGTGCCAAAAGGAATGCAGTATCTTTTTTTCGTAATAAGCAGACCGTCCGTTTTTGGACGGAGATGTTCGTAACCCTCTGCGGTCAGCGGCAGATTGTATTCTTCTCTTGCCATGAGTCCACCGGATTTGTAGGTGAGAAAATAAGCGTCATCCTGTTTGCGGATGCGTACAACCGGATTGGTACACAGATAGCCCTGTTCAATGTGGCGGCATGGATATTGTTCCAGATGTTCCGGCAGCTGTCGGATTAAAAATTTGCGTTCGATTTCCATAATAAGGCTCCATTCTGATATAGCCTCTGGCAAGATTACAAAAGATGTGCAGAAAAATTATGTTATGTGTTGCATTGTACATATTTTGCTGTAAGGATGCCGAGGTATTTTTGTGCATGAGCAATTACTGTTCATGTTCTTTTAGTATAAGCTATTATTGGAAAAATGCAATCCAAAGCAATTTTGTTTATGAATTTTATGATGAAACGGAGGAAACAATATGAGTAAAATAGCAGTATTATGTAACGATGGTGTAGAAGAAATTGAATGCCTGACCGTAGTTGATTTTTGCAGGAGAGCCGGTATTGAGGTTACAACTGTTTCAGTAACCGGAAAACGCCAGATCATGGGGGCACACAAGATTATGTTTCATGCAGATGAAGTATATGCAGATATGAATTTTGATGAATTTGATGGAATTGTTTATCCGGGCGGACCGGGAACTGGTGCAATGGGTGAGAAACCGGGTGTCAAAGAGCTGGCGCAGAAATTTTTAAATCATGGAAAACTGCTGGCAGCAATCTGTGCGGCACCGGGAATGATTTCTGAAACCGGAATTTTAAAAGAAAAACATGCAACCGGCTATCCGGGATGCAAACCGGAAGGCGGCGCAATCTGGAGTGAAGACGCGGCAGTTGTTGACGTTAACCTGGTAACCGGAAAAGGACCGGGAGCAGCGTCTGAATTTGCGATTGCGATCATTCGTTACCTTGAAGGTGACGCAAAAGCGGATCAGATTCGTACGTCTACCATGATGTAGATTGCTTTACAGTAAAGATTTGGCCTATGAATGCACCGGCCATCAATCTTACTTTTACAGCGGGAATAGTGCACAGTGTGCGGCAAGTAGTGCAGGGTGGCGCAAAAATTTACTAATATCACAGAGGAGATTGAGACCTTCTGTATTTTTTTCCTCAAGGAGCGATTGCTGGCGACGGAGATAAAATACAGAAGGTCTTTTATTAAAACTTAAAGTAAATTTCAAGGCAACCAAAACAAGAAGAATTTCCCAGACATAAAAATCACATCTTCGCTCATACTAGGAACAAGACAGATAGCTTCACAAGGATACTTCTGTTGAGGTGAAAAGAAAAATACAACTTTCCCATTCAACAAAATTACCGGGAAGTACACTGTCTTTACTATAGAGAAAACATTACGGAGGTGTAACAACATGAGTAATTCTAAGAGCTCAAACAAAGTGTCAGTTCCGGAGGCAAAAGAAGCAATGAACCGTTTCAAACAGGAAGTGGCATCCGAACTTGGAGTACCTTTAAAAGAGGGGTACAACGGAGATCTGACATCCCGTCAGGCAGGATCCATCGGTGGTGAAATGGTGAAAAAAATGATCATGAGACAGGAAGAGCAGATGTCTGACAAATAAGACCTGACAAAACTACTCAGATCAGAGAGAAAATCATATACCGGACATTCGGATATGAGAAAAAAGAAGAGCAGCTGCGTTGTGTGGCTGCTCTTTTTCTATGAAAAGTTGGCGCTTTTCATAATGAAGATTGAAACGTTACAAAGTAAAGAGGTCTTTACTGTTGTTCCAACAATATAGCACAACAAAAATATTCTGTCAATTCAAAAGTTGTGATTCTTGAAGTAAAAATTTAAAGCGAAATTTTGTGCATTTTTACTTCGAAACAACAATTGACATTTTCGGTGTATAGGAATATTATAATAGCAACAGCTGTTGAAATAAAAGAAATAGGCTTTTAAAACAACAATAACAAGCAACAATGAAAAAGAAAATATTTTTGTTGTTGCAAAAGCAAAAAAACGGGAAATAACATGTAGAAAGGAGCTTTTATTATGAAAGCAAAAGGAGTAAGAT
>OIWK01001992.1_pt1 | contig 17520 bp, 16 predicted proteins | sample 1587401 | NCBI WGS metagenome assembly OIWK01 (sample SAMEA3888911, study PRJEB22519) | human gut metagenome | biome: human gut; feature: human-associated habitat; material: faeces | place: Denmark | collected 2009
CGGTTGGCCGCCGTGATCCGGCCGCCGCGGCCGTGGGCCAGGCCCGTGGCCACGGACAGGCCCAGACCGGCGGCCCGGCCCGCCTGGCGGTGGGTGGTGAAGAAGGGCTCGAAAATATGGGGCATGATGTCGTCGTCGATGCCGGTGCCGTTGTCGGCTACCCAAAGCTCGTACCAGGCGGTGCCGTCGGCATCGGCGGGCAGCAGCCGGGCGCCGATGTCCAGCGTGCCGCCCTCCGGCATGGCGTCCAGGGCGTTCTCCACCAGATGCAGGCAGATCTGCTCCAGTTCCAGCGCCGATCCCAGGGGGCGGGGCCCGTCCTCGCCCCATTCCGGCGGGAAATGCAGCCGGCAGGCCACCTTCAGGCTGTCCATGCGGCCCTGCAGCAGGGTCAGGACGCGGGAGACCACGGCCCGCACGTCCATGGGCGCGCTACGGGGGTCGAGGCCCACACCGGCCATGAGCAGCTTGCGGGTGATCTCGCGCACACGCATGCTCTGGGTCACGATGGTCCTGAGGGACTCGCGCAGGTCTTCGATGTCGGGCAGGGCCCCGGCCTCGGGACTGTCCAGGCTGTCGCTCATGAGGCCCGCGGCCTGGACGATGATGTTCAGGGGGTTGTTGACTTCGTGGGCCACGCCTTCGGCGATGCGGCCCAGGCTGCGCAGGCGGGCCTCTTCGGCCAGGCGGCGGGCCTGGCGCCGGGCGTCGGCCCGTTCACGGGCCTTGCGGCATTCTTCCAGCACCGCGTCCAGGGAGACGGGCTTGGCCAGCCAGTTGAGCGCGCCGCGCCGCATGGCCTTGACCGCCTGGCTCATCTCCGTGGCGCCGGAGAGCATGACCACGTCGGGGCGGGGCTCATGCTCCTGCAAAAGCTTGAGCAGGGAGACACCGTCCATGCCCGGCAGGCAGACATCCAGGAAGACCAGGTCCCATTCCTGCCGGGAGAGCATGTCCAGGGCCGTTTCCGCATCGCCGGCCACGGCGGCCTCGATGCCGCGCAGCTCCAGGCGTTGTGCCAGCGGTTCGGCAAAGGCCTGTTCGTCGTCGACGATGAGTACACGCATGACGTCCTCCCCCTTGCGGCGATGCGGAAACATGGGGCACGGCCGGGGGCCGTGCGGGGTCTTTCCTGTCCGGCGGCAGCACCGCCGGACAGGGGCAATGGCGGCCTAGAGCTTGTGCTCGGCCAGGAGGTCTTTTTCGTTGAGGACATCCTGGGCGGAATCGAAATCACCGCCTTCGGCCAGGCTGACAGCCACCATGGCGTTCTCCACCTTGTCGCGGTAGGCCATGCGGATGCTGTTCAGCAGTTCGTCGATGTCCATGGGTTTTTTGAGGAAGTTGTAGGCGCCCATGCGGTAGGCCGTCTGTTCTTCGGCATCACCGCCGTGGCCGGTCAGGATGATGACCTGCACCTGGGGGTTGCTCTTCTTGACGCTGCGCAGCACTTCGAAACCGTCCATGCCGGGCATGCGCAGGTCCAGGACGATGACGTCGGTGGGGTCTTCAACGGCTTTGAGGGCCTGCGGGCCGTCATAGGCCACGCGCGCTGAAAAACCGCGCATGGCAAGGCGCTCGGCAAGCGTGTCCACAAACTGTTTTTCGTCGTCTACCAGCAGAATCTTGATCTCTTCCTTGCTCATGCCATTCTCCTTCACCCGGTGATACCGGGAAAAATGTCGTTCTAGTCTTCACTCCCGCAGGCGGAAATGGAGAGGAAAAAGCGCTGTGCCGGATCGCGCCAGGGCATCAGCAGGGCCTGCCAGCCGGGCCGGGCCCGGGCATTGAGCAGGGGGCTGCCCGTGAGGGCCGCCAGGGCCATGTCGCGATTGGCGCCGTCGCAGACTTCGATGATGATGCCTTCCACCTTGTTCTGGCGACCGGCGGAAAAGCGGAGTTTCACCTGCCCGCCCACGGAGGCGCACAGGTCGAAGATGTCCAGCAGGGCACGCAGCACCGCCAGGGCGGGCACGGCGGACCACACGGGCTCCTCGCTGCCGGCGGATTCCAGCACCATCTGCACGGCGCGGGCCCGTCGGGCCGCCATGAGGCAGAACGTGCCGGCCACGCGCACCAGGTCGCAGGGCGCGTTCTCGTTCTCGCTGTGGCTGATCTGGGCCAGGTACTCCATGCACTCGGCCAGGGCCGCGCCCCGCAGTATCTGCTGCTGGGCCTCCTTCAGGGCCTTGATGACGCGCGGATCGGCGGGCTTGTCCGGCCCGGCGGCCAGCTGCACCATGTCCTGCGCCAGCCCGGCGGATTCGCGGATCACGGCCAGCACGTTGCGCATGTCGTGCGTGGCCGAGGCCAGCAGGCGTCCCATGCATTGCGAATCGGTCATGCTACGCCCCCCTGGCCGGATCCGTGCCGTTGCCGCCGGAACGGGCCGCGGCTTCCAGCGTTTCCAGGAACATGCCCAGGCTCAGCGGCTTGGTCAGGCAGGCGAAGGCACTGGCCACGGGGCTGTCGCCGGAATCGTCCACGGAGTCATGCCCCGTGAGCACGATGACCGGCAGGCCGGGATAGGTCCGCCGCACCTGCTGCAGGACGGCGTCCCCGGTCATGCCGGGCATGAGCAGGTCCACCACCATCACATCAGGCAGGGCTTCCGCGGCCGCCATCTCGTCCAGGGTGGTCAGGGCCGCCTTGCCGTCCAGGGCCACCCGCACGTCGATGCCGCGCAGGTCCAGGCGCTCGGCCAGGGTCTCCACGAATTCCTTCTCGTCATCGGCCAACAATACACGCAGTGCCATCTCAAGCCTCCACAGGACGTTCCGGCGGTGTAAGCGGCAGCGTGATGCTGACCGTCGTGCCCTTGCCTTCGGTGCTGTCCACGGTGATCTCGCCGCCGAGACGGCGCACGATACCGTAGGTGATAAACATGCCCAGACCGTTGCCCTTCTCCTTCTTGGTGGAATAGAAGGGCTCGAAGATGTGCTTGATCACTTCCGGGCTCATGCCCTTGCCGTTGTCCGTGACGCGCACCAGCAGGCCGCCGCCGTCCGTCCGGGTGCAGGCGATGTCCACCTTGCCGCCGTCGGGCACCGCATCCAGGGCATTGCCCATGATGTTGAGGAAGACCTGCTGCAGCTGGCCGCGGTCGGACACGATGTCCGGCAGGCCTTCGGCGAAGTCCGTGCCGATGTTTACGCCGCGGTTCTTGGCACCGCGTTCCAGAAAGCCCATGGTCTCGGTCAGCACTTCGGGCACGCTCAGTTCCTGGCGGTTGGCCTCCATGCGCCGGGCAAAGCCCAGCAGACGGTGGGTGATGCCGCGGGCGCGTTCCACGGTGCTCTCGATGGCCTCCAGCAGGTTGATGAGCCGGTCCTTGCGCTCGAAGTCGCCGCTCATGTGCAGCAGGTCGAGGCCAAGGCCCGCCTTCTCGTTGATGACGGCCAGGGGGTTGTTGACCTCATGGGCCACCCCGGCCGCCAGCCGGCCGATGGAGGAGAGCTTCTGGTTGTGCTCCATCTGGGCGAAGACCGCCACGCGGCGTTCGTCGCTGGCCTGCAGGCGTCCCACCAGATGCTTCATCAGCAGGTGCGAGACCAGCACGATGACGGCGATGCCGCCGCAGAAGACCAGCAGCAGTTCGCTGCGCAGGGCCGTCCAGGGTTTGTAGATGTCCAGGGTGGGCTTGACCGCCAGGAGCATGAAGTCCGTGCCCGTCAGGCTGGTATAGGCCACCATGAGGTCCTGTCCGCTGTCATCCTTCCAGGGCCGCACCGTGGTCTCGAAGGACTGGGGCGGCAGGGTCAGGGGCAGCTTGTCCAGCACCTTGCCGTAGAAACGGGAGTTGGTCTGGAGGATGCCCCGGCTGTCACAGAGGAAGGCGTCGGTGTCCTGCATCAGGCCCACGGCGGCCACCAGGCGTTCCAGCCGGGAGGTGTCGATGGTCACGCGCAGGGTCCATTCCCGGCCGCTCTCTTCCATGCGGTGCACGGCGATGACCATGTGCGGGAAGCCGCGCAGCCCCAGGAAGACATCGCTGATGTAGCGGCCCTTGACCTGGGCCTCGCTGAGCCAGGGCTGCCCGGCGTAGTCGGCGTCCTTGAGCTTGTAGGGGCCCACATAGGCCACCTGCCGCCCGTTCACGTCCACCAGGCCCATGTCCACGAAGCCCTGGAACTCGCTCTTGAGCGCCAGGAAGACGCGGTTGAGGGTCTGCTCGTTGGTCAGATCGTCAAAGCTGTAGGCATGGGCGATCAGGCTGACGGTGGAGGCCCGCTCGCCGAGGAAAAGCTCCAGCGAGGCCTGCGATTTGCGCACCATGGCGTAGAGCGGGTTTTCCATCTCCCGTTCCAGGGTGCTCATGTACTGGGCGTGGTTGATGCCGGTGAGGATCAGCAGCGGCGTCACCGACACCGTGACCATCAGGATGGTCATGATGCGCCGCAGTGAGCGGTAACGCGCTGGTGATACGGCATCCGGCACTTCCAGCAGATGCCCGAAATACGTTTTGATTGCAGAGAACATGCGACCTCCCGCGCAGGATCGGCGCGGCCTGTGCTCCGTCGGCCTAATGGCCGCCGCCCACCAGGATGCCGGAGGCGGCCAGCACCAGCACCAGCACTTCGAGGATGGCGATGACGCACAGCAGCCACTGCTTGCGACGCGCCAGCGAGAGCGCCAGCTGGACGAAACAGACGATGGTCAGGCCCGCCAGGATGATGATGCCCACAAAGTTGCAGATGTCGCCCTTGCCGATGAGGGACAGCCAGCCCCAGCCCTGCGGGATGTGCCCGGCGGCGCGGTAATCGGCGGCGCTGCCGGTCCACAGGTGCGGCAGCTCGTCCAGGGGGATCTGCGGGGTGAGGATGCCCGTCACATACAGGATGTAGGTGATGAGCATGATCACGAAACCGATGAGGGAACCATAGAACAGAGTATCGGCATAGCGCAATTGCGCGGGCGAAGCCTGGATGTCATTCTTGTTCATTTTTCTGTCTCCTTCACTGCCCGGCGCTTACCAGCCCAGGCCCTTCAGCAGCGCCTTGGCGCCAGAGAAAAACAGCACGGCGATGACCATGATGCGGATGAACTTGGGCTTGGCCTTGGCCAGCAGGCGCACGCCCACCACGGAACCGAGCATCAGGCCCACGATGGACGGGATGGCCATCAGCGGGATCACGCAGCCCTGGTTCAGATAGACCCAGGCGGCGGAGGTGTCGGTGATGGAAAGCAGGAACTTGGAGGTGCCCACGCTGACCTTCAGCGGCACGCCCATGAGCAGGTTGAGCACAGGCACGTTGGCCCAGCCGGCGCCCAGGCCGAACATGCCGGCCATGATGCCGATGACGATGAACAGCAGCAGACCGGCCAGGGTGCGGTGGGTCTTCCAGTCCACCACTTCGCCGGTGCTGGGTTCGAGGAACACGCCGTTCATGCCCAGGGCCATGCCCACGGCGTCCTGCCTGCTGACCTCGGGACGCACGGAGTTCTTGGAGAAGAAGAGCAGCACGGCGATGCCCAGAATGGTCACGCCGAGGCAGATCTGGAGGATGTCGGTGGGCAGGGCCAGGCCCAGCATGGCGCCCGCGATGGAGCAGGCCGAGGCGATGAGGGCCACGGGCAGGGCCAGACGAAGGTTGGCGAAGTTACGGCGCAGCAGGCCGGGACCGGCAGCCAGGGCACCGGCCAGGGCCACCAGCAGGCCCGCGCCGCGGACGAAGTCCAGGTGGAAGGGGAAGAAGCCCGAGACCAGCGGCACGAAGAGCACGCCGCCGCCCACACCGGCCATGACGGCGATGATGCCGAGGATGAAGCAGAAGAAGAGCAGCGCCACGGGCCAGAACCACCACGGGTGGTTGTCCACGACCGGGGCGGTCTGCACGTCGCCCGTGGTGGCGGCCACCGGCGAAGGCGTCACGGCCGCATCCTGGGCATCGGCCACGGTGGTGACGACGCCCGTCTGGGCGGCAGGAGCCGCCGTGGCGGCGTCGGCCGCCATGCTGATGGCCGGACACGCCAGGGCGAAGGTCAGGAAAAACAGAACGAGCCACTGCCCGGCAGCGGCTTTGACGGCACGGGCCGTCGTTGCAAGTGCGTTGCGCGCCATGTGATCCCCCTTTACTGTCTGGTGGGGCGATGCCCCACATGCATTCCTTTTGATGGCTCCAACCTACGCGCCCGGGGGGACATCCGGTATCAGGAGAATCCTGAAATTGGGGCAAACAGCCGCCAGCGGCCGGGAAATGATGGACAAGATTCTGTTTTTGCTTGGTTATTTTCTTCACAAAAAACATCTCCCGCCCGTATACGGGAGGGAGGCTGCCCTAGGAGGAGGCCCCGGACATGGGGAAATCTCCCCATAGCGCCGGGGTCCTCCTGGGAGGCGGGACAGAAGAAAGCCCCCGCGTAAGCAGGGGCTTTCCGGTCAAGAGCGGACAGCGGCAGGATATGACGGATGCCGCTGCGGGGCGCACCGGGCAGGAGGGGGATCCCCCGCCCGGGGGCTAGCTCTCGGAGCTGCTCCCCTGTCTCAGGGAGCGCAGGTAGGCCATGGTCTCGGCCTTGACCACGGGCGTCAGCATGATGAGGCCTATGAGGTTGGGGAAGGCCATGAGGGCGTTGAAGATGTCGGACAGCACCCATACCAGGTCCAGCTTCATGGACGAGCCCAGGCCCACGGAGATGATGAAGGCCCAGCGGTAGGGGACGATGGCCTTGCTGCCCAGCAGGTATTCGATGGCCTTTTCACCGTAATAGCTCCAGCCGAGGATGGTGGAGTAGGCGAAAAGGATGATGCCGATGGTCACGATGAGGCCGCCCAGTTCGCCGGGCAGGCCCGTTTCGAAGGCATAGGAGGTGAGGGGCGCGCCGTTCTTGCCGGAGGTCCAGACCCCGGTGACGAGGATGACCAGGCCGGTCATGGAGCAGACCACCAGGGTGTCGATGAAGGTCTGGGTCATGGAGATGAGGGCCTGCACCACGGGCTGGCTGGTGCGGGCGGCCGCGGCGGCGATGGGGGCCGAACCCAGGCCGGATTCGTTGGAGAACAGGCCGCGGGCCACGCCCAGACGGATGGCCATCATCACCGTGGCGCCGGCAAAGCCGCCGGTGGCCGCCACCGGTTCGAAGGCGCTGGACACGACCATGGCCAGGACGCCGGGGATCTCGGTGATGTGCATGATGAGCACCGCCAGCGCCCCCAGCACATAGAGGGCGATCATGACGGGCACCAGCAGGGCGGTGACGCGGCCGATGCTGCGCACGCCGCCGATGATGACGGCGGCGGTCAGGCCCATGAGCACGATGCCGGTGATGCCGGGAGCGATGGAGAAGCTGTGGTTGAGGGCGTCAGCCACGGAGTTGGACTGCACCATGCTGCCGATGCCGAAGGTGGCGATGGAGGCGAAGAAGGCGAAGAGGGTGGCCAGCCATTTCCAGCCCAGCCCGCGCGAGATGTAGTACATGGGGCCGCCGCTGAAGGTGCCGTTCTCGTTCTGCACGCGGTACTTCACGGCCAGCACGGCTTCGGCGTATTTGGTGGCCATGCCCACAAGGCCGGTCATCCACATCCAGAACAGGGCGCCGGGCCCGCCGATGTAGATGGCCGTGGCCACACCGGCGATATTGCCGGTGCCCACCGTGGCCGAAAGGGCCACCATCAGGGCCTGGAAGTTGGAGATGTCGCCCTGTGCCTTCTTGTCGGGCGTCTTGCGGACGATGAGGCCGAAGGCGTGGATCAGATGGCTGAACTGCAGGGCACGCAGGGAAAAGGTCAGCCACAGGCCCGTGCCGACCAGAAGGATCATCAGGGGCCATCCCCAGACATAACCAGCGACCACGTTCAAGAAATCCAGCATGTTCCCTCCCGGAGAAGAGGCTGCGCCCTGCGCGCCTCCCGGCGCTTTCGATTTAAAATAAATACGCCGTTGTTTACAAACATTAAACCATGCTATAAAATTTTTTTGCGACTGCAAAGGGGTTTCAGCCGCAAAAGTTCACATCGTCCACATTTCATCCAATGCCGTTCCCGCGGGGACGTCCCGGGGAGCGGACACAGGGGGAACCATGATCCGTTCACTTCTTTCCTGCCTGCTGATGCTGCAGGTGCTGCTTTTTTCCCTTCAGGTCGCCACGGTCCAGGCCCGCGCGGATGCCGCCACGGAATACCGGATCCAGACCTTTCCCCTGGAGCGCAACGGCATAGCCCTGCACCTGCAGCGTCTGACCGTGGCCGGGACGCAGCCGCAGCGCCAGATCCTGCTGGTGCATGGCCTGACCTATTCCTCGCATGAATTCGACGTGGATTATGCCGATTACAGCCTGGCCCGCTATCTTGCCGCGCGCGGCTTCGCCGTCTGGACCTTCGATGTGGCGGGCTATGGCGAGTCCCAGGAGGTGAAGGACGGCTTCATGCCCGATTCCGACTATGCCGCCGAGGATGCCGCGGCGGCCGCTGCCGAGATCCTGAAGGTCTCCGGCCAGAAGAAGCTGGATGTGCTGGGCTGGAGCTGGGGCACCGTCACCAGCAGCCGCTTCGTGGCCCGCCATCCCGAGATGGTGAAGAAGCTGGTGCTGTACGCGCCCATCATGGTGGGCCTGGGGGCGGCGGACGTGAAGGTGCCGTTCAACCACAACACCTGGCTGCATGCCGCGGGCGATTTCCAGACCACCAAGGACGGCGCCATCGATTACAGCATCGTGGATCCGCAGGTGGTGGCCGTGTTCCAGTCCAACTGCTGGCGCTATGACAAGGATTCCAGCCCCAACGGCGGCCGCCGCGACCTGCTGGTCTCCGCCGAGACCCCCCTCATCGATCCTGCCTCCATCCAGGTGCCCACGCTGGTCATCGGCGGAGACAAGGACCCGTACCTGAACCTCGACAGCATGCGGGCCGCCATGAGCAAGCTGCCTTCCGGCTCCAGGCTGGAGATCATGCCCGGCGCTGCCCATGCCATGATGATGGAAAAGCCCTATTACAGGGAATTCCGCCAGAAGGTGGTGGCCTTCCTGGAACACTAGACGCGGGCCGGGGCAGACCGGACCTCGCGGCTTGACGGGAGCGACCCGTCCTGACATGCCGCCCCGTTCACCGGCCTGCGCTGACAAACGGGGCGGTATCCCGTTTCCGGGAAGGAAAGGATGTGACGGCGTGTTCGACGTACCGTGCGCACGGCACGGCCGTATCATGGGGCATCCTCCGGCGGGACGGCAGCGGCAGCCGCGGCGGCGAAGGGCGGCACGAAAGGGCGGGGATCTCCAGGCGGCCTGCGCGGCCGTGCCCGTCACGGCGAGGTGAGCCGGGGGCACTGGCAGCAGGGCCAGGGGCCATCCCCCGTCATCCGGCTGGCCGCTGTTAGGCCTCCATCTCCACAGGCAGGCCGAGCATGGCGCGGCGCAGCATGTCCAGGGCATGGCTGGCGGCGCGCTGGCGGGTCCAGGCCCGGCCCATGTAGCGGCCGTGGGGGCGCATGACGCGCAGCCAGGTCCGCCCCCCGTCGCTGAGGGCGATGTAGACCAGGCCCACGGGCTTGGTGGCCGTGGCGCCGCCGGGCCCCGCGATGCCGGAGATGCCCACGCCCCAGGTACTGCCGTAGCGGGCGCAGGCCTGCTGGGCCATGCAGCGGGCCACTTCGGGGCTGACGGCCCCCACCCTGGCCAGCAGCTCTTCGGGCACGCCCAGCAGGCGGGTCTTGGCCTCATTGGCATAGGTCACGAGGCCCTGATGGAAGACCGACGAGGCACCGGCCACATCGGTGATGCGCTTGGCCAGCAGGCCGCCCGTGCAGGATTCGGCCGTGGTCAGGGTCTCGCCGCGTTGCAGCAGCAGGGGCACGACGACGCTCTCCAGATTTTCCACATCCACGCCGTAGACGTGGTCGCCCAGGCGCCGGCAGACGTCCTCCCGCACGGGGGCCACCAGTGCCGCGGCCTCTCCGGCGGTGGCGGCCTTGGCCGTGATGCGCACGAACATCTCGCCGTCGGTGGCGTAGGTGGCCACCGTGGGATTGGCGCCGCCGGTCAGGTCGCGCAGCCGCAGTTCGGCATCCCCTTCGCCCAGGGCGAAGGTGCGCACCATGCTGGACTGGATGCAGGCCCCGGTCTTGCGGGCGAGCCAGGGCACGACCCCGTCATGCAGCATGGGCAGGAGCTCGGACGGCGGTCCGGGCAGCAGGATGACCAGCTTGTGCCCTTCCGCGGGCACGGCGCAGCCCGGGGCCGTGCCCACGCTGTTGGCGAAGGCATGACTGCCGCGCGGCAGCCAGGCCTGCTTGTACTGGTTCTCGCCCACGGGCCGGTCACCGAAGTATTCCCGCAGCCTGCGCAGGCTGTCCGCGTGCTCTTCCAGGGGCAGGCCCAGCACGCGGGCCACGGTCTCCTTGGTGAGGTCGTCACCGGTGGGGCCCAGGCCGCCGGTGGTGATGACCAGGTCGCTGCGTTGCAGGGCGGCGCGCAGGCACGCTTCCAGACGGGCGGCGTTGTCGCCCACCACGCAGGCATGGTGCAGGTCGACGCCCAGGGCGGAAAGGGCGCGGGCCACATGGGCGGCGTCCGTATTGATGGTGTGGCCGAGCAGGAGCTCGGTGCCCACGGCAATGATCTCGGCTTTCATGTGCTGCTCCTTGTCTGTGGGGCGCCGGGGGCTCAGGCGGCGAAGACGCTGTCCAGCCAGCGGCGGAAGAACGTCTGTCCGGCGGCAGCGGCACGGCCGCCCAGGTCGCGGGCATCCTGCCGGATGGCCGCCACGTCCAGGCGGGCGGCGGCCAGTTCGCAGGCATGGCCCATGAGCCAGTGCTCCATGCGGGCGGCGTCGGCCTCGGCATGGAACTGCAGGGCCAGCTGTCCCGGCCCGGCCCGGAAGGCCTGGTGGGGCGTGATGTCCGTGGAGGCCAGCAGGCTGGCGCCGGGCGGCAGGTCGAAGGTATCGCCGTGCCAGTGCAGCACGGGGGCCCCGCGCAGGGTGGCCAGGGGCGAGGCTTCCCCGGCCTCCGTCAGGTGCAGGCCGCCCCAGCCGATCTCCTTGGCCTTGCCGGCATAGACGGCCGCGCCCAGGGCCTGCGCCATGAGCTGGGCGCCCAGGCAGATGCCCAGCAGGGGACGGCCTTCGGCCAGACGGCTGCGGACGAGTTCCTGTTCCCGCGCAAGGAAGGGGTAGGCCGCCCCGTCGTGGACGCCCATGGGGCCGCCCAGGACGACACACAGGTCGGCATCGAGCCAGTCCCGTGCGGCGGGCAGCCCGTCCGCCACATGGCAGACCCGTATGGTCCAGCCCGCTTCACGGAGTACGGGCGCGAAGGTCCCGAGGTCTTCAAAATCAAGATGTTGCAATACAAAACAGCGCATATGTCCCTCCTGTCCGGGAGGCCGGCCGGGCGGGCGCGGCCTCCCCGCTGCTCCCTGTCATACACGCGGAAGGCCGGGAGGGAAAGGCTTGCCCCCCCGATATGCTTTTGATAGGAAATAACATATGATACCCGGATGGACCCTATGAGTGATGTACCGTTGCCGGCCGACTGGTTCGAATCTCATGTCATGGATGCTGCAGATCCCCTTTGGCAGTGGCGTGTCCACAGTGACCGCGTCGTCCTGAGCCCGGAGGCCGCGAGCCTGCTGGAAGGCGGGACCGCAGGGAGCTACCGGGGCGGATCCGCTGCGTTCTGTGCCGGTCTTGCCGCCGGCCGCCAGGAGGGGGTCCGGCAGCTTTTCGGCACCCTGCGCCGCTCCTCCGGCAGCGCCCTGGAGATCCTGCAGGCCGTGGGCGGGGACATCATCTGCTGCCGTGCCATCGTGCTGGAACGCTTCCCCTGCGGTACGCCCCGTCTGCTGGTGGGGGCGCTGACACGCCTGGACGGCAGGGGCAGATGGTACCAGCCGGGCGCTGAGGGCCGGTGGATCTATGACCGTGCCCGGGAAGAGTACACGCTGGACAGGAACTGCGCCCGTCTGCTCCATCTGCCCGACAGCGGCGCCCTGCGCCTTTCCCGGCAGGCCATCCGGGACATGATGGGGCCCGAGACGGTCCGGGTCCTGTCCACCCGTTTTTCCCGGCTCCTGCCCGCCCGTGACCATGACGGCAGCTTTGTGGAGCGCGTGCTGCTGACCCTGCCGGACGGCAGCCGCAAGGACTTTCTGGCCTGCGGCACCCTGGTGGGCCATGACGGCAGCGGCACGCCCGTCTATGTGACGGGGAACCTTGTGCCGCGGGGCGGGGAGGAAGGGCAGGAGGCCCTTTCCAGCAAAAACTGCGAGATCTCCCTCATGGCCCTGTTCGGCAGCGGTGACGGCCTGTGGGACTGGAACATGGAGACCAACACCATCTATTACAGTCCCCGGTATATCGCCATGCTGGGCTATGACCAGCGCAGGTTCGGGCATACCTTCGAAAGCTGGCGGGACAAGCTGCATCCCGATGAACGGCCGGCGGTGCTGAAGCGGCAGATGGACATCATCATGTCGCCCCGTTACGGGGACAGTTACGAGCAGTCCTTCCGCATGCTCAAGGCTGACGGCACATACTGCTGGATCCTGAGCCGCGCCCGCGTCCTGCGGCGCAACGCCCACGGCCGTGCCACACGCCTTATCGGCCTGCATACGGACATCACCGCCACCCAGGGCGAACGTGACCGTCTGGCGGAGATGATCGAATATGACTCCCTGACGGACGTCCACAGCCTGGTCTATTTCCACAACGAGCTGGACCGGCTGGACAGGCAGCCCGACAGGGAGGTCAGCGTCATCAGCTGCGATGTCAACGGGCTGAAGCTGATCAACGACTATCTGGGGCACGACACCGGCAACAGCATGCTGCAGACGGCCGCCCGCCTGCTGCGGAGCTCGCTGCGTTCCACGGACTGCGTGGCCCGCCTGGGCGGCGACGAGTTCGCCGTGCTGCTGCCCCGGTGCAACCTGCGCGACGCCGCGCGGGTCCTGGAGAAGATCAGGGAAGTTTTCCGGCATTACAACGAACATTCCGGCCATGTGCCGGTCATCATGTCCTTTGGCCTTTCCGGTGCGGAAGAGGCGCCCTCCCTGCGGGAGGCCCTGGCCCTGGCCGACCGCCGGATGCTCCACGAAAAGCACGGCAGCCGGCTGGTTTCCGGCCATGCCATCAAGGCCTGGATAGAAAAACGCAAGGATTGCGTGGTATCCCTGGAGGAGAGCCGCTATGATGGGTGAAGCGCCCGACCCCAATACAGTCACCGTGGATCCCCGCGAAGGCGGGCAGAAGCTGCTGCAGTTCCTGCAGCGGCGCCTGGACTTGCCGCCGTCGCTGCTGCACCGCTGGATCCGCACGGGTCAGGTCCGCATCAACGGAGGCCGGGCGAAACCGTTCGGTCTGGTGGCCGCGGGCGACGCCGTGCGCCTGCCCCCCTTCGCCCTGGGCATGAGCCGCAGGAGCAAGGCTGCGGGGAGCCTGTCTTCCCCGGCACCGGGCCAGGAGCCGCGCCCGCGGGCGCAGGCCCTGCCGCCCCTCCCCCGTCCCCTGCTGCAGGACGGGGACCTCTGGGTCTTCTGCAAACCGGCCGGGCTGCCCACCCATCCCGGCACCGGGCATGAGGACAGCCTGTCCAGCCGCCTGGCGGCCCGGGCGGGCGATGCCCCCTTCAAGCCGACGCCTGTCCATCGCCTGGACAAGGACACCTCGGGCATCCTGCTGGTGGCCGCCAGTTTTTCCGTGCTGCGCGAGCTGACCACGGCCCTGCGCGAGCGGCGCATGAAAAAAGAATATCTGGCCTGGGTGGAAGGCCGCTGGCCCCATGCCGGCGTGCGCCTGTTCCGGCACTGGCTGCGCAAGGAGACCGGGAACGGCCGGGAACAGATGCATGTCCGGCAGATGGGCGCGCCGGGCAACGGCGAGACGGAAGCCCTGCTGCTGGTCCGGCCCGTGCGCGTGGAGCAGCGGCACAGCCTGCTGCTGGTGCGGCTGCTGACCGGCCGCACCCATCAGATCAGGGCGCAGCTCTCGTCCCTGGGGCATCCCATCGAGGGCGATGTCAAATACGGGGCCCGGGGACGCGCCGCCGGGACGCCCATGTACCTGCACGCCATGCGGGTCATCCTGCCGGACGGGCGGCGTTTCGCCTGCCTGCCCGACTGGCCCGCCGACAGGCTGCCGCAGGCCCTGCCGGACGAGATCGACGAGGCAGCGGCCCGGCAGGGGCACTGAATCCCGGGGGCATCTCCGGGACGACGACAAAAAAGGGGGACGGCATGAAGCCGCCCCCCTTTTCGCATGCCGGGGAAGACGCGGAGAGCGGGCCGCCCCCGGAAAGGCAGCCTGGGGGGCTTGTCCCCGTGCCGGAGAGCGGCCCCTGCCGCCGGAGCGCGCGGGCCCGCGTGGCGCCGGGGCCGCGGCCTTTTCCAGGGGCGCCCTAGCGGGGCAGGGGCACGTTGGTCTGGAAGCCGGTGGCCATGCACCGGGCCACATGGGCCCCGCTGCCGTCATAGACATTGACATCGTAGGTGAGCACATGGGCGCCGTTGCGCACCAGGCGGGCTTCGGCCTTGAGGGGGCTGACCATGCCGGGGCGCAGGTATTCGATGGTGGTGGACAGGCTGACCACGCCGTGCTCGTTGCCGGCATTGGCCGCGCAGCCGAAGGCCACGTCGGCCAGGGAGAAGATGGCGCCGCCGTGGGCCACGCCCATGCCGTTCTTGTGGTTCTCGGTGATGGGCATGGTCACGCGGGCATATTCGCGGCTGGCTTCTTCGATGCACATGTCAAGATAGCGCACGAGCTTGTCGTGCTTGCGGACATAACATTCCATGTGAACTCCTTGTCCCGTCTGGCGGGCATGAAAAAGGCCGGAAGAACTTCCGGCCCGATTGACTAGTAACAGTTCTTCTTTGCGTAGCTTACGCCACTTGCTGGATGCCGTCCAGCTTCCAGGTGCCGCCGTCGAGCTCACGCACGAAATGCCAGATCTCGCGCACGTTGGACGGTGTGGTCTGGTCAGGACGTTCGCGCATGAGGACATCGAAGTAGACCTGGGCGCGCTGCTCCTTGTCTTCGTTGACCACGCTCAGGAGCTGGGCATTGACCAGGAGGATCTCGGTCTTGCTGGGTTCGGTCTCTTCGGCCAGCTGCTGGCGCACGGCATCCATGACGGCCGGGCTGGCGAACTGGGCGATATCGTTGAGGTCACGGTTGTCCCAGGCGGCCTGGAGGCGGTTGTAGGCCATCTTGGCGCCGCGCAGGAATTCTTCGGCATCGAAATCGGCGGGCATGGGGATGACCACTTCGGGCTGGCTGTTGTAGGTGCTGCCCTGGCTGCTCAGGCTGTCCCAGCCGGTGGCCGCGGTATCGCTGCGCTGCAGGGGGGGCTCCATGCCGCCCGCGGGGGCGGTGCCGGCACCGGCGGGCGCGGGCGCGGTCTTGTTGCGGGCACGGGCGAAGAGCTTCAGGCCCACGAAGAGCAGGATGCCGAGCAGCAGGATGTCCATGATGCCGCCGCCGGAGAAGCCGCCGCCAAAGAGCAGGGAGCCGATGAGCGAACCGGCCAGAAGGCCGCCCAGCAGACCGCCCATACCGCCGAGGAAGCCCTTGCGCTGGGGCTGCTGGGCCTGGGCCGCCTGCTGGCGCTGCTGCGTGGACTGGCGCTGCATGGCGCTGGGGGCCTGGGCAGGCTGGGACATGGAGGGACGGCTGCCGAAGGAGCGCCCGCCGCCCAGACGGGCCGCATCGGCCGTGTCGGGCAGGGCGTACATACAGGCGCCTCCCAGCATGATGAGCATGGTCAGAATGGCTTTGATCTTCATGGGTGTCTCCGTAAGGGTGAAAGATGCGCGTGTGCTTCTTTTCTCAATAGCATGTACTATAGCTGGCTTGGTCAAAAAGGCAAGGGGCGCAGGGCTCTCCCGGAGGGACGGCCGGGCCTTCCCGAGGATAATCACGGGAAATAGCTGTCAAAAAAAGTGTGTTTCCCGGCCCTAGCGATTTTTGTCGGGCTGCTCCGCCGCGTCCACATACAGCCAGAGGACGCTCCCCAGGACCAGGGGCATGGGCTGGCCGTCGGGACCCTTGAGGGGCTGGCCGGGGACCTCCACCACGCAGCACCACCAGCCGGGCGCGCCCGGGGTGAAGGTGAACTGGCCGTCGGCGCCGGTGCGGGCTTCCAGGTCATGCTGCCAGGGCAGGGGGCCTGTCTTTTTTTCCGTGCGGATACGGTCCATGTAGACGCGGGCATGGGCCAGGGGACCGTCAGGCCCCAGGGCCCTGCCCGTGAAGCTGCTGCCCGCGGTCAGGCCGAAAGGCCGGGTCAGGGGCAGGATCTCCAGGCGCAGTCCGGCAGGCCGGTCCCAGCCGTCTTCCACGCCGCAGACCGGCAGGATGCTCTTGACGTACTGCTGTTCGAAGCACTGTCGTTCCGCATTGAGGCGCGGGCGGGTCTCGGTGATGAACTGGTAGAGGCCGGGCCGGTCGATGGCCACATTGGCGCCCCAGGCCCTGGTATCCAGGTACAGGCTCTCTTCCATGTCGCCCAGCAGGTCGCGGCGTTCGGGCTGGGGCGTCCCGTTGACGAAGCGTGTCCCGGCATCATGCCGCAGCACGGCGAAGAGCTGGGGCATCTCCAGGGGCTGGGCGGCATGTTCCCGGGGACGCATCAGGCTGATGAGCATGTCCACTTCCTCATCGAGCGGCGGCGGGGCGGGCTGGGCAGCCGCCTGGGCCTTGTCCTCGCCGTCCGCGGGGACGGCCGCGGCGGGGGCTTCCGTGCCGCTCTCCCCGTTCCGGGCCTCCTTGGCGGCGGGCGCTTTGACGGCCTGGCCTTCCGCTCCTTTCTTCGCGGCGGGAGCGTCGATGACGGTACGGCTGGGGATGAGCAGGGTGACTTCGGCGCGGGCCGGGGCGGGGACGGTCAGGGAGACGGCCAGGGACAGCATACAGCCCAGCAGGGCGGCACGTGGCAGTGACATGCTTCGATCCTTATTTTATGGGTAATACAGGGAAGATGTAGCAATTTTCCCCGTTTTTGTCATGCGTCATTTCCGGGGGGCTCAGGGCAGGGGCGTGCGCGCCAGGGCCAGCACGTCCACGCGCGCGGCCCCGGCACGGAGCAGCTCTTCACCGGCGGCCCGCAGGGTGCTGCCGGTGGTGATGATGTCGTCCACCAGCCACAGGCGCAGCCCCCGGACACCGTCGGCCCGGAACGTCCCGGCGGCGTTGCGCCGTCGCCGGGAGGCCGTGAGCCCTGTCTGGTGCGGGACGGCCGCCGGCCGCCGCAGCAGGCCGGGACGGACGGGGAGGGAGAGCATAAGCCCCAGCGCCACGGCCAGCTCGTGTGCCTGGTTGTAGCCGCGCCGGCGCAGGTGGTCCTTATGCTGGGGGATGCCCAGCACAGCATCGGGCAGGGGCAGGCAGGACGCGGCATCCAGCAGCAGACCGGCCAGCAGGAAGGCCAGGGACGGCCTGCCGCCGTGCTTGAAACGCAGGATGAGCCGGCGCAGGGCCCCGCGGTACTGGCCGTGCAGCGCCAGTCCCTGCCAGGGCGGCGGCGAGGCCAGACAGTCCCCGCACAGCAGCGGCTGTCCGGCGGCGGGCCAGGGCAGGGGCAGCCCGCAGGCCCG
>OIWK01001998.1_pt1 | contig 17448 bp, 17 predicted proteins | sample 1587401 | NCBI WGS metagenome assembly OIWK01 (sample SAMEA3888911, study PRJEB22519) | human gut metagenome | biome: human gut; feature: human-associated habitat; material: faeces | place: Denmark | collected 2009
TTCTCTTGGGGGTCCAAGGGGGCCATTCTCTCACGTGAGAGAATGGCCCCCTTATTCCGTGCAGCGCCAAAGGCGCTGCCTTCCCCCCCCCTGCACAGTGCAGGGACAAAAGCAGCGCTGTCGCGCTGCATCCCCCTCGCACCCGTGCGAGAACATGGCACTATGTACTATTTCTTTTTAGGGTAAGGAGCCCGCTCCTCCGTGAGCCCCACAAGATAATCCACACTCGTGTGGTAAAACCGTGCGAGCCTGATGAGCACGTCGCTCGGGACGTCGCGCTTGCCGGTCTCGTAGTTGGAATAGCAGACCTGCGAGCAGCTCAGATAGTCCGCCAAGCTCTTTTGCGTCAGGTCGCTGTCCTCTCTCAAGTCTCGAATGCGTCGATACATTTTGCTTCACTCCATCCAGAATTCGTGTTTAGATTCTGTAAAGAAGTATACGTAAAACAAAATGTTATATTGTGCTATATAACAAAACGTTATATAATTTTCCAAGGGTGGTTCTATGACGGACTACAAGGCAATGTATCTGCTCCTCTTCAACGCCGTGACTGACGCGCTGGAGAAAATGGACAGGCAGAACTATGGTGAGGCCAGCGCGCTGCTGATCGCCGCGCAGCAGAAGGCCGAAGAGCTCTACATGGACTCGGACGACGAATAACACTTGAACAACGTAAAAACGGAGAGGCAATGCCTCTCCGTTTTCTCGTTCTGCTGTTTTTACCGGTCGAGCCCCGTATCGAGCCAACCGGGTTTCTCCTGCTCGACGGGCGGCTCTGTCGTCGTGCCGGGATCGGTCACGCCGGGGTCAGTTGTGGTGCCCGGGTCAGTCGTGGTCCCGGGGTCGACGGGCGTTGTCGGGTCCGTCGGCGTGGTCGTGCCGGGATCGACGGGCGTGATGGGGTCCGTCGGCGTGACCGCCGCGGACTTGCCGACGAGCACGATGCGGTTGCGCGCCTTATAATTGCTGCTCGCCTCGAACGTGGACGAAATGAGCTTGCCGTCGCCGGAGTAGACGTTGCGGTAGGTCTTGACCTTGTAGCCGGTGTAGGCGGTCTGCTCGACCTTGCGCTCGCCGGGGGCGAGCTCGTCGGTCTCGACGATCTCCTCCGTGAACGGGATGGTCTCGAGCACATCGGTCTTGATCTTCACATAGGTATCGTCCACCTTGGTGCCGAGGAGGGACACCTTCAGGTAGTTCTTGCCGCCGCTCGCATAGTACTCGGCGACGACCTTGATGGGATAATTCGTGTTGTTGCGGAACTCGAACTCGGGCCCGCCCTGCGCGACCGTCGCGTCGAGGCCGAGGCCGATGTAATCGGACGCGAAGCCGTGGTTCGTGCGCTGCACGATCTCAAGGTTGGCGTAGAGCGCCGCGGCGTAGAGCGTGGAGCTCGCCTGACACGCGCCGCCGCCGACCATATCGACGGTCTTGCCCTGCAAGTAACCGGGCGCGGCGCTGTAGCCGTTCGCCGCGGTAAAGGGCGTGACGAGCGGGCCGTATTTCATCGTTTCGCCGGAGTTCAATATGTAGCCGGTGATGCGCGAGGCCGTCAGCTTGACGTTCGCGCGGCGGCCGGACGCGCCGCCGACCTTCGTGGTGTAGGTGCTCAGCACATCGCGGAACAGGACCTTCTGGAGCTGCTCTGCCGTGACGTCCGGCGTCTCGACCGTGGCGTTCGGCAGATCGACCGTCTCCCCCGCCGCCGCGGCGTTGTAGGCGGATTCAAGGTCAGAAAGCGTAAATTCCACGCCCGCGTGGCCTGGCGTGACCGCGCCGGTCTCCTTATCATACGTCGCGTTGACCTTCTGGCCGATGACGGCCTCGCGCTGCGCGCTCAGGTCGACCTCCTGTGCAGGGATGACATCGTAGACGCCGCCCTCGCTCGCAGGCTCAAGCACGATCTCGGACGGGTCGCCGCCGCTCAAATACGCGCCGTTTAAGTATACGCCGATCTGGTCTTTTGCGGTATCAGTCGTCGCGCGGCCGTCCTGCGGCTTCGTCACGCTGACCTTGCCATCCTCTGTCACGTTGATGGCAAACTCCACGGGGTCGCAGTTGATGCTGTCGCACACCGTGTCGACAAGATTCTCCATCAAATCGGGCGAGTAGGCCGCGTCGACCACCTGCGCCGCATCCTGCGGCTTGAAGAGTGCGCGCAGATACTTCGCGCCCGCGGTCAGAAAGCTGTCATTGCAGCCGTAGACGTTGTAGATATGCTTGGCAAGTCCGTCGAAGTCGACATACTCCGGCATCGCGTCGAGCGACACGTGCGCGACCTCCGTGCCGTCGGGCAGGACAAAGTCGACACCCGCGCCCTTCGCCTGCGCCACGCTCGCTTTGAGCTGCTCGGCGACCTGCTGCTCGGTCATCCCGCCGTAGTTGGTATCGCCCATCATCACGTTGGGATAAATTTTATGGCTGGCCGACGCCCACGCGCCAAGGCCCAAGTACGCCACCACGAGCACACCCGCGACGATGCCGACGACCTTGCCGGTCTTCCCCGATGTTTCACGTGGAACGCGCGGCGGCTTTTCCGCGCGGGGCTCCTTAGCCGCCTTCGCGGCCTTTTCCGGCTGCATCAGGCGCTTGCCGCCCTTTCTTCTCTTCTTTTCCTCAAAGGCGCCGTTCATTTCATCCATGCTGGCTCCTCCTGTTTCTTCCGATCTTCCGGACAGGGACTTCCCTGCCAGTCGTTTCAGTATACCACAGTTTGTGAGAAAAAGAATCACAATTTGGTGACAATTTTGCAGGATTATCCGGCCTCTTTTGCACGTTTCGGGATGCGGATGGTCAAAAGGATGCCATCGTCCGTGTCCTCGCGCTGCATGTCGGCCTCGACGCCCGCGCGCTGCATCAGCCCGAGCGAGTGGCGGATGGTGTTCAAAAAGATGCGCACATCCTTGACGATGTAGGTCGGCAGGCGCGGCGGGGGCGTTTTCTGCTTGAGCTTCAAAAGCTCTTCGATATACGCCTCGCTCTGCGCGACGTTGTAGCCGCGTGCGGCGATAACTTGCAAGGCTTTGAGGCGGTCTTCCTCGTCCGTCAGACGCAGCAGCGCCCGTGCGTGCCGCTCGGAGAGGTCATGCTCGCGCAGAAGGCGCACACAGTCGGGCGACAGGCGCAGCAGCCGCAGTTTGTTCGCGATAGCGGACTGGGATTTCCCCAGCCTTTCCGCCGCCTGCTCCTGCGAGAGGCCGTAGGTCGCGATCAGCCGCGCGATGGCCGCAGCCTCCTCCAAGTAGTGCAAATCGCGGCGCTGGAGGTTTTCGATCAGCGCGAGCAGCGCGCTCTCCTCCTCGCTCGAGCGCGCGAGCAGGCACGGCACCTCGCGCAGTCCCGCGAGCTTTGCCGCGCGCAGCCGTCTCTCTCCCGCGATGAGCTCGTAGCCCTCGTCCGTGCGGCGGACGGTCAGCGGCTGGAGGATGCCATAGCGGCGGATGCTGTCGCTCAGCGAGCGCAGCGAGGCCTCGTCAAACTCGATGCGCGGCTGGTTGGGGTTGGGGCGCAGCGCGTCGATGGGCAGGTCGAGCACGCGGCGCGGGAACAGCGGCTTTCTTGCGGACATTTCCATGGATTTCCCCTCCTTTTTCTCCACTTTTAGCACAAAAAGTGTGCAAAAACGGGCGAAAGTCGGCGGAGAGATCAAAAAATTCGCACCTTGCGGTGCGAATTTTCGTTTTCTCATTTATTTCCCGTCGTGCTTGACGTGGATACGGCTGATCGCGCGGGCGATGCGGGCATTGGCGATGGCCTGCTCCTGCGCGCTGCGCTTCGCCTTGAGCTCGGCGCGCGCCTCGGCGGCCATTTCCTCGGCGCGGTGGAGGTCGATCTCCTCCGGCCGCTCGATCGTGTCCACCAGCACGAGCGCCTCGCCGTGCTCCATCTTGAGCACGCCCTCGGACACGGCGACGATCTGCTCGACGCCGTCGGCGTCCCGCAGCGTCAGCTTGCCGGGAACGACCGCGAGCACGATATCCTCGTGCTGCGCCATCAGGCCGTACATGCCGTCGATGCTCGGCACGGTGAGCGATGTGCACGCCCCGTCAAAAAACGTGCGCTCGGGCGCGAGGACGCGGAGAGGAAAGGTCTTCATCACACTTCCCCGCTTTCCATCTTCTTCGCCTTGGCGAGCGCGTCGTCAAGCGTGCCGACGTTGTAGAACGCCATCTCGGGATAGCCGTCCATCTCGCCGGAGAGAATGGCTTCAAAGCCGCGGAGTGTCTCCTCAAGCGGCACATAGACGCCCGGAAGGCCCGTGAACTTTTCGGCCACGAACGTCGGCTGGGCCAAAAAGCGCTGGATCTTTCTCGCGCGGTTGACCGTCACCTTGTCCGTGTCGCTCAGCTCCTCCATGCCGAGGATGGCGATGATATCCTGCAATTCGCGGTATTTCTGCAAGGTCGCCTGCACGCTGCGCGCGATGCGGTAGTGCCGCTCGCCCACGATATCCTCTTCCAGAATGCGGGAGGACGATTCGAGCGGGTCGACCGCGGGATATAAGCCCTGTTCGGCGATCTTACGGCTCAAAACCGTCGTCGCGTCGAGGTGGGTGAACGTCGTCGCCGGGGCAGGGTCGGTCAGATCGTCCGCGGGAACGTAGACCGCCTGCACGGACGTGATCGAGCCGCTCTTGGTCGAGGTGATGCGCTCCTGCAGCTCGCCCATTTCGTTGGCGAGCGTCGGCTGATAGCCGACGGCGGAGGGCATGCGGCCGAGCAGGGTCGAGACCTCGCTGCCCGCCTGCACAAAGCGGAAAATATTGTCGATGAACAGCAGCACGTCGCGCTGCTCCTCGTCGCGGAAGTATTCGGCCATGGTAAGGCCTGTCAGCGCCACGCGCATACGAACGCCGGGCGCTTCGTTCATCTGGCCGAAGACGAGCGCGGTCTTGTCGATAACGCCGCTCTCGTGCATCTCGTTCCAGAGGTCGTTGCCCTCGCGGCTGCGCTCGCCCACGCCGGTGAAGATCGAATAGCCGCCGTGCTCGACGGCGATGTTGTGGATAAGCTCCTGAATGAGCACCGTTTTACCGACGCCCGCACCGCCGAACAGGCCGATCTTGCCGCCGCGCGGATAGGGCTCCAAAAGGTCGATGACCTTGATGCCGGTCTCCAAGATCTCAACGCTCGGGCTCTGCTCGTCGAAGGCGGGGGGCTTTCTGTGGATGCTGCGGCGCGGCTCCGCGCCGCCGATCGGCGCGCCGCCGTCGATGGTATCGCCAAAGACGTTGAAAAGCCGTCCGAGCGTCGCCTTGCCGACGGGCACGCGAAGGCCGCTGCCTTCGCCCGTGACGGTCATGCCGCGGCTGAGGCCCTCGCTGCCGGAGAGCATGATGCAGCGCACCGTTTCGGCGCTCAAATGCTGCTCCACCTCCATCACAAGGCGCTTGCCGTTCAGCTCGACGGACAGCGCCTCGCGGATGCGCGGCAGCTCGCCGTGCGGGAAGCGCACGTCCACCACGCTGCCCGATACCTGAATGATCTTACCTGTGCGCATGCTGCGCCTCCTTCTTCATGTGGTTCTTCTTGCTGCGCGCGCCGGCGGAGACCTCCGTGATCTCGCTCGTGATGGCGCCCTGCCGCTCGTGGTTGTACTCGAGCTGCAGCTCGCGCAGCATGTCGTCCTCGTTCTGGTTGGCCGAGTCCATGGCAGAGGCGCGCGCGTTCTGCTCGGCGCAAAAGCTGTCGACCATCGCCGAGTACAAAAAGCCCGTGATGTACGCCGGCACGACCCTGGCGAGCACCTCCTCTGCCGAGGGCTCAAAGCGGATGGGCTTTTCCTCCGTCTCCTCTTTGGCAAAGTGCTCATCCTCCAGCGGCAGCAGGCGCACGGTGCGCACGTCCATGTCCACGCCGTTGCCAAGGTCGGTGTAGATGATAAAGAGCTTGGAGATCTCGCCCCGGTCGAAGAGATCCAAAAGCTTCGCCGTGATCTCTCGCGCGCGGCGGAGCGTGGGACTCTGCGCATCGTAGCGGAAGCTCTTTTCCACCGGCACGCCGTGGCCGGAGAAGAAGTGCCGCCCGTTGCCGCCCACCACAAAAAGGCGGCTGTCGGGGTGCTTTTCAAGGCGCTTCATCGTCTCCTGAATAACATTCTGGTTGTAGGCGCCCGCAAGGCCGCGGTCCGCCGTCACCACAAGATAGGCGTATGTTCCCGGCTGGGCCAGATCGTCCGCGTTGCCCCGGTAGAGGTACGGGCTCTCGATCTCGCCCGCGTGCTGGAAGATCTGCTCGATCTGCGTCGAGACCGCGTCGAAAAACGGGCGCGTCTTGGCAAGGTCTTCTTTCGCCCGCCGCATCTTGGTCGAGGCGATGAGGTACATCGCGTTCGTCACCTTCTGCGTGCTCTGGATGCTCGCGATGTGCTCGCGGATCTCCTTCATGCTCGCCATGTACCTGTCACCTCACTTTTTATTTGGAAAAATAGTTTTGCACAAATTCCTTTGCGATCTCGATGATCTGCGACTGCTGATCGTCGCTGAGCTGGCCGGTCTGCTCGATGGCATTGCACAGCGCGCCCTGCGTCTCGCCAAAGTGCTGCAAGAGCGCGGGGATAAATGCGTCAAGCTGCTCCGGCACGATCTCCTGAAAAACATGGTTCAGCCCCGCGACGAGCAGGATGACCTGCTCATACTGCTTGTAGGGGTGGAACTGCTTCTGCCGCAGCATGCGCATCAAGCCCTGACCGTAGGATAAAAGCTTTGCCGTCGACTCGTCGAGGTCGCTTGCAAACTGCGTGAACGACTCCATCTCGCGGTACTGCGAAAGGTCGAGGCGGATGGTCTTGGCTGCCTTTTTCATCGCCTTGGTCTGCGCGTCGCCGCCCACGCGGGACACGGACAGGCCCACATTCACCGCCGGACGCTGGCCGGAGAAGAACAGGCGCGTTTCCAGAATGAGCTGACCGTCGGTGATGGAAATGACGTTCGTCGGGATATAGGCCGAAACGTCGCCGGACTGCGTCTCGATGATCGGCAGCGCCGTGATGCTGCCGCCGCCCTTCTCCTCGCTCAGATGCGCCGCGCGCTCGAGCAGGCGGGAGTGCAGATAGAACACGTCGCCCGGATACGCCTCGCGGCCCGGGGAGCGCTCCAAAAGAAGGCTCATCGCGCGGTACGCGATGGCGTGCTTGGAAAGATCGTCGTAGACGATCAGCACGTCGCGGCCCTTATTCATAAAGTATTCGCCCATGGCGCAGCCCGCGTAGGGCGCAATGTACTGTAACGGCGCGGGATCGCTCGCCGTGGCGTTGACGATGATCGTATAATCCATCGCGCCGTGCGTTTCCAGCGTCTTTTTGAGCTGGGCGACGGAGCTCGCCTTCTGTCCGATGGCGACATAGATGCAGATGACATCCTTGCCCTTCTGGTTGACGATGGTGTCGAGGGCGATAGCGGTCTTGCCGGTCTGGCGGTCGCCGATGATGAGCTCGCGCTGGCCGCGGCCGATGGGGAACATCGAGTCGACGGTCAGAATGCCCGTCTCAAGCGGCGTGTCGACGCTCTGGCGGTCGATGATACCGGGAGCGGGACTCTCCACCGCGCGGTAGCCGTCGGCGCGGATGTCTCCCCCGCCGTCGATGGGCACGCCGAGCGCGTTGACCACGCGGCCGAGGAATCCCTCGCCCACGGGAACGCCCGCCGTGCGTCCGGTGCGGCGGACCGTGCTGCCCGCGCAGACGCTCGCGTCGTCGTCAAAGAGGATGCAGCCGACGCTGTCCTCGGATAAGTCCTGCACCATGCCGCGCACGCCGCCGTCGAAAAGCAGCACCTCGCCATAGGCGGCGCCCTCCAGCCCGTCCACGCGGGCAATGCCGTCGCCGACGGTCAGAACGGTGCCGACCTCCTGTGCCATGGCCTGCGGCGTCCACGAGAGCACCGTCTCCTTCAGCAGCGGGATGACGTCGCCCTGCGTGGCAGCGAGCTTTTCGAGCGCGTCCTTGAACTGGCTCAGGCGTCCGCCCGCGCTCCAGTCGTAGACCTCCGCGCCCACCTCGAGGCGGAAACCGCCGGGGTAGTCATCACTTTTTTGCCAGGTAAGCGTCGTGCCCTCGCCGTACTTTTCGGCGAGGAAGGCCAGAAATCGCTTCTCCTGCTCCTGCGACGGACGCGCGGCAGAGAGCAGTACGGCCTCTAAATGCTCCGTGCGCTCAGCCATTGTCCTTGCGCTCCTCCGCCGTGTCCAGGAACTTGTCGTAAGCGTCCGACGTGCTGGAGAGCACCAGCTTTTCCGCCGCGGCGCTCATCAGCTCGGAAATTTCGCCCTTGGCCTGCTCCATCACGCGCTCATGCTCGCGCGCGGCATCTTCCCGCGCCTTGCGCACGATCTCGCCCGCCTGCTGCTCGGCCTGCGCGCGGCGCTCGTCCACCGCGTGCTGCAAGGCTTCGTTCGCCTCGCGCTTGCGGCGTGCGATCTCCTCGTCGGCGCTCTTGAGCTGCGCTTCATAGCCGGCCTTCGTCTTCTCGGCCTCGGCAAGCACGGCCTTGGCGTCCTCGTCCATCTTCTCATAGTGCGCCTTGCGGCTGTCCATAAAGCTCTTCACAGGCTTGTAGAGCAGAAAATACATCGCGCCGAACAGGATAACAAAGTTCAGCGCATGCAGCAGGATCTGCTGCAAATTGATATTAAGCGGCATTCAAAGCCCCTCCTTTTTGGGAGTGTTCTTCATCAAAGGACGAAGATAATGAGGATCGCCACGATCAGGGCGTAAATGATGACCGTCTCGATAAACACAAGGCCCATCATCATCGTGGTTCTGATCTGACTTGTGGCCTCGGGCTGGCGGGCCATGGCCTCGCTCGACTTGCCGACCGCAATGCCCATGGCCAGCGCGCCGCCAAGGCACGCAATGCCGATCATCACGCCCGAGCCCATCGCCTTGGCAGAGGTCACGTCGTTGTCGTTGCTGCCGGCCGTGACGTTCACGGTCTCGGTCACATCACTGTCGCTGCCGCTCTCGTTTGCGGCGAGGGCCGGAATGGTGCAGATCATCAGCGCGCACAGCAGCATCATCAGCGCTGCGAATTTCTTCATCGTTTTCATGGCAATTTTACCTCTTTCTTCAGGCAGCCGTTTCGCTGCGGGATTTTTTTACCTTTTTTGCCTTGGGCTTTTTCTCGTGCTTTTCGGTCGATTCGCCGTAGAACGTCGACACCAGCATCGTTAAAACATACGCCTGGATCAGCGCGTGCAGCAGCGTGAACATCACGCCCACGATGACCGGCAGCACATAGGAAAGCGCCGCGTAGTAATACACAAGCTCCGTCACGAGCGCGCCGGAAAGCAGCGCGCCGAAGAGTCGAAAGCTCATCGAGATCGGCAGCGAGAAATCCTTGAGCGCGTGCAGAAATCCGCCCACGCCCGCGGCGATCAGTCCGCCAAACAGGATCACGCCGTAGCTCATCACGCCCAGCGCGATCGCCCCGTTGATATCGGACAGCGGCGCGGGCAGGCTGACGGCGTGGCCTGATGTGGTCACCACCTGAATGCCGAGCAGCTCAAAAAGCGTGCTGACAAAGATGTAAACACCGGCGGTGAAGATGTACGCCCGCAGGAATTTATTGCGGTGCGGGCTGCTGCCCTCGGCCAGGCCGTCGAACATGCCGACGATCTGCTCTAAAACGAGCTGGAACCTGCCGGGCACATATTTGAATTTTGGGATCACAAAAAGCCGGCACACAAGGGCGAATACTATTAAAATACCCGTCACGATGTAGGCGGAGATGAGCCCCGGGTTCACCTCGATCAGGCCAAACAGGCTCACCTTGTTCTGCTCGTGCAGCACCGCGTCACGCATGACCTCCTGGATCGGTTCGCTCTCGCCGCCTGACGGCGTGAGCAAACATCCGGCCAGCAGCGCCAGCACGATCACGGCGAACACGATCAGCTCGCGCGTTCGCTTTTTCTTATCCACGCGCCCTACCCCCTTTTGTTTCTATCATCCAATTTCTGCTTGGGATGCAGCACTTATTTATACCACCTGCACGCAGGAAATGCAAGTCTTCCTTCATGATTAACCGCCGCTTTACAGCATCTTTTCGTCTTCTTAACAGAGCCCTGACCCCTCCCCTTTTTCTTCAATAAATAGAGCGGCGGAAGGAGACAGTGCTGCCCCCTTCCGCCGCTCTATTCCACTTTTCTCGTTATCGTCACAATACGAAGATGATCAGGATGGCCACGATCAGCGCATAGATGATGACCGTCTCGATAAACACAAGACCCATCATCATCGACGTGCGGATCTGCCCCGCCGCCTCGGGTTGTTCGGCCATGTTGTTCGCCGCCTTTGCAACGGAATGCGCCATGCCCAGCGCGCCGCCAAAGCACGCCACACCGATAAGCGCCGCCACCGCCCAGATCTTGCGCACCTTGGTGGTGTTCTTCTCCGAGCGCGCGAGTTCTTCCTCGCTCACCGTCTGTGCGGCGGGTTCCGCGTCCGCCGTACCGCCTGCGGCGGCCAGCGCCGGAATCGTCAGCGCGCACAGCAGCGCCAGCACGGCAAACAGCGACCAAATTCGTTTCATCATTCGGCTCCTTAACGCAAAAATGCAGTTTCTTTGCGAAATCTTTATAAAGACTATATACCACCCGTGCGCCGATGGCAAGTCTTTTTATAAAAAGCACAAAAAGCAGGATCCTCTCCCTTAATTTTTCGTTTTTTCTTTCTCTTGAGAGTAGCATTTTCCGCGCGTTTCTGCTATCGTGTAGAAAAACAAATCACGTTGAGAGGAAAATACTCATGTTCTGGGACAACGTCGCGGGGGTCTATGACCTCTTCGCCGACATCTTTAATAAAGAAACGCACAAGGCGCTCATTGCCGCCGTCAGTTCCCGCATCACGCCATACGACGCGGTGCTCGAATGCGCCTGCGGCACGGGCCTGCTCACCGGCGCCATCGCCGAGCGCTGCCGGACGCTTCTCGCGACGGACTTCTCCGCCAACATGCTCAAGCGGGCGAAGAAGAAATACGGCGCGCTGCCAAACGTCACGTTCCGCCAGGCCGACATCCTGCATTTAGACGAGCCGGACGGGCAGTTCGACGTGGTCATCGCCGCGAATGTCATCCACCTGCTCGACGAGCCGTACAAGGCCCTTGCCGAGCTCGACCGCGTCTGCCGCAGCGGCGGCACGATCATCGTCCCGACCTATATGAACCGCAGCGAGCAGGGCAAGACGAGCGGCTTTGCCTCGACCGTCGGCAAGGCGGGCGCGGACTTCAAGCGTCAGTTCACGTTCGACACGTATAAGCAGTTTATCGCCGCAGCGGGCTACGACGATGTCGACTATGCCTACTGTCCCGGCCGCGTGCCCTGCGCCGTCGCCGTGATCCACAAGCCGTAAAAAGCAAGAAAAAAGGCTCCGCAGAGTATTCTGCGGAGCCTTTTTTACATTTTGTATTCATTTTCTCTTCTGCCGGCGGATGTCTTCGCCGAAAAAGAGCAGCATTTGATACTCTCCCTGCAATCTTGACAGCACCGGCGCGCCGTAGCGCCGCCCGAGCTCGTCGGGGCTCAGGTTCGTGGAGATGACGGTCTTCTTCCCCGTGATGAGGCGCGTGTTGACGATCTGATACATCGCGCTGTGGACAAAGCTCGTCATCAGCTCGGTGCCGAGGTCGTCTAAAATCAGCAGGTCGCAGCCGAGCGCGCGGCTCACGGCGGTGTCGGCGTTCTCGCCGTCGTCGCGGCCGAACTTCTGCGCCTCGAAGCGGGCGAAGATGTGCCCCGCCGTGTCGTAGACCACGCTGTGGCCGCTCGCGCTCACGACGCGCGCGATGGACGCGGAGAGGAACGTTTTCCCCAGTCCCGTGCCGCCGGTCAGCAGCAGGTTGCCGCTCTTGGGCGAAAACTCGTGCGCGTAGTCCTGGCAGATGTCGTACACGCGCTCCATGTTCGTGCGCGGCGACACGCCGAGGTCCTCGTCCGGCACGGACGAATAGTAGTCGAAGTTGAAATTTTCGAAGCACTGCGAGCCGAGGTCCAAAAGGCCCGAGAGCTCCTTGTTCTGCTCCTTGGCGTAATAGCCGCGCAGGCACGAGCAGACCTCGCTGCCGAGAAAGCCCGTGTCGTTGCAGCGCGAGCACTTGGGCTTTTCCTCGAGATAGTCGCCCGGCAGTCCCAGGCGCGTCAGGAGAAGGCGCTTTTCCTGCTGCAAGTTGAGATTCTCCTCCCGCAGCGCCTCGATGGCCGGGCGCGGGTCCGTCCCGCGGCGCAGGCCGGAGGCGATGATCTTCGCCATCGTGTGCGACAGCTCGCGGTCGATCTCCTCGATGCGCGGGCACTTGGTATACACCGCGCGCTCACGCGCGCGGAAATTCTCCGCGCGGCGCTGCTTGTCCTCGTCGAAGCGCGCCAGCGCTTGGCGCATCAGCCGCCCATCGTAAGACATCCTTCTCCCCCGCTTTCGTTACTGATTCAAATATTCCTTCATCCAGGCGTTGCCGCCGTCGTTGGTGTTCTTCTTCGGCTTGCTCTGCTCCTTGGCGTTCTCGGCCCTGACCTCGGCGAGCGTGTGCAGGCCCTTTTCGTGCCAGCGTTTCAAAATGCCGTTGCAGTACGGCCAGCGGAATTCGTGGCAGTGCAGGATCGTCCGGTCGTAAGCCTCAGCCACGGTCTCCGCCGGAAATCCCATCTCCGCCCACGCGGAGAGATACTTCTCCTCGCTCGGCGCGCTCGCGCGGCCCTGCATTTGCAGCGCCGCCATGTACTCGGGGTACCTGCCGCGCAGGGCTTGCTCGCGCTTCATGTACTCGCTGGCCTTTTCGATGGAAAAGAGCTCCTTGCGCGCCCAGACGTAGCCCTCTTTTTCGATCTCGCGCATGTTGGGCAGCCGCCCCTCGCCGAACTGCTGCTCCTTTTTCGCGATGCAGTAGTTGACGAGCGTGTAGACCACGTCCGCGGGCAGACCCAGATTTTCGTACAGCCCTAACAGCTTCTTGACCGACGGGGTCGAGAGCGGGCCGAGCTTGTGCTCCACCTCGCGCAGAAGGCAGGCGAAGCGCCCGTCGCCCTCCAGCTTTCGCGCGATGTCCTCGCGCGTGTACTCGGGCGGCTCGCTGAGCTGCTGGGGCGGCGGAAGGGGCGCTTCCTCCTTCTTCTCCGGCGCGCCGACGAGCTTCATCTCGTAGAGCGCCTGCTCCGCCGCGCGAAGACGCGTTTCGTCCCACTTGAGCTCGCGCGCGAGCTTGCCGGAGTCCGCCGCGCCGCGCGCATGCAGGATGGCGAGGTACAGCAGCGCCGCGTCGCCGCTGCCACCCGCGATCAAACGCTTGACCGTCGCCGATGAGAGCGTGATGTTCTCCTCGGTGCTCAAATGCAGCACATAGCCTGCCATGTTCCCCGCCTCCTTTCGTCCATTTTCGATTCCATTATTCTACATGAAATTTTCCCGTTCGTAAACATGAAATTTTTTGCTTCCCCCTTTTCACATTTTCACTCCCGTGTTATACTGTTAGAGATTATATGGGTGGAATTTGCCCTTTTTTGTGCAACGCCGAAATAGAAAGGAGCACACAAATCATGGAAAACCGCATCACGATCTCCATCTGCGACGAGGAATACACCTTTGTCGCCGAGGAAGCCCCCTCCTATATGCAGAAGGTCGGCTCCTACGTCAACGACAAAATGAGCGAGCTGCTCGACGCTGCCAAGGTCGGCCGCACGGACGCCGCCGTGCTGACCGCCGTGAACATCACCGACGAGCTCTTCAAAGAGCGCGAGGCCGGCGACGCGCTGCGCCGTCAGGTCAAGCAGTACCTTGACGAGGCTTCTCAGGCCAAGAATGAGGTCAGCGAGCTCAAGCGCGAGATCTTCAAGCTCCAGCAGCAGAAAAAGTAAGCCTTGACGACGGAGCTGTTAGCGCCCGCGGGCGGGCAGGAGGCGCTTGTTGCCGCCGTGCAGAGCGGTGCGGACGCCGTGTATATGGGCTTTGGCGCGTTCAACGCGCGCCGCAGCGCGAGGAACTTCTCTGACGAGGAATTCCGCGCGGCGGTCTCTTATTGCCATTTGCGGGGCGTGAAGGTCTATCTGACGCTCAACACGCTCGTCACCGACCGCGAGCTCCCCGCGCTTGCCGCGGAGGCGCGCACCGCGTCGGAGTGCGGCGTGGACGCGATCCTGGTGCAGGATTGGGGCGTTCTGGCGACGCTGCAAAAGCTTATCCCCGACGTGCCGCTGCACGCCTCGACGCAGATGAGCCTGCACACGCTCTCGGGCGTTCAGGAAGCGGCAAGGCTCGGCATGACGCGCGCGGTGCTCGCGCGCGAGCTTTCGCGCGGGGAGATCGCCGAAATCTGCCAAAAAAGCCCCATCGAGATCGAAACGTTCGTCCACGGCGCGCTGTGCATGTGCTACAGCGGCCAGTGCGAGATGTCCGCCGTCATCGGGCGGCGCAGCGGCAACCGTGGCGCCTGCGCCCAGCCCTGCCGTCTGCCCTACGGCTTTTCCGGCAGGGCGGACGGCCATCCGCTGAGCTTGAAGGACGCGAACCTCGCGCCCTTCGTGCCGGAGATGATGGACTTGGGCGTTGCCTGCCTCAAGATCGAAGGGCGCATGAAGCGGCCGGAGTATGTCGCCGCCGTGACGGAAATATACGCGCGCCTTCTGCGCGAGCATCGCACGCCGACGAAGGACGAGCAGAAAAAGCTCGCCCTCGCTTTCTCGCGCGACGGCTTTACCGAGGGGTACTACCGCGGTGTGCGCGGACGCGAGATGTTCGGCACGCGGCCCGAAAATGCAAGATGGCCCGAGGACTGGTTCAGCGAGATTCGCGCGCGCTATGAAAAGGAAAATCTGCGGCTTGTGCCGCTCGCATTAAATTGCACCATCCGCGCCGGAGAGCCGATGCACCTGACAGCCGAGGACGCAGACGGCCATGCTGTGACCGTCACCGGCGCAGTGCCCGAGGCGGCGCGCAGCCGCGCCGTCACCGCGGAAGAGGTCGAAACGCGCCTCAGGAAAACCGGCGGCACGGCATTTTCGGCGGCGCAGTGCGCCGTCGCACTCGACGGCGGTCTCGCCGTCAGCGCGGGCGCGCTCAACGCCCTGCGCCGCGAAGCGCTCGCGCAGATGGAAGCGCAGCGCACCGCTGTGCCGAAACGCCGCGTATTCGACTTTGTTCCGCCAACAATCGTCAAAAACGGCGCGGACAAGCCGCTTTTGACGGTTTCTCTCCACCGCGCCGCGCAGCTGAGCGAGGAACTCATCGCCCTCTCCCCCGCGCGGGTGTATGTGCCCGTCGAACTACTCCCGCAGCTTGACCTTTCGCCACATCTCGGCAGAACCGAATTTTTCGCGGTGCTGCCGCGCATCTACCGCACGCAGGACGAGCCTATTTTGCGCGCGCTGCTCGAGGACGCCGCCAAAAAAGGCGTCACGGGCGTGTCGATCGGCAACCTCGGCCACTTGCCGCTCGCGCGTGGACTTGATTGCAAGCTGCACGGCGGCTGGCCGCTGAACCTCTACAACTCCGCCGCGCTCGCTTTCTGGAAAGAACAGGGACTTTCGAGCGCGTGCGTCTCGTTCGAGCTGCGCGACGCGCAGATTCGGGACCTCAGCAAGTGTCTCCCGTGCGAGGCCATCGTCTATGGCCGCCTTCCCCTGATGCTCACGGAAAACTGCCTGAATGCGAACGCGTTCGGCTGTCGATACTTTACCGAGCGCCCCGCCTCCGTTCCCTGCGACGGCGCGTGCGCAAGCGCGCCGGAGCTGACCGACCGGCGCGGCGAGCACTTCCCCGTGCTGCGCGCGTGGGGCTGCCGCAGCGAGATCGAGAACGGAAAGATTCTTTATCTCGCGGACAAATCGAAGGACTGGCAGACGCTCGGTCTGCGCTTTGCTCAACTCCGTTTCACGACCGAGAGCGCCTCTGAATGCGTCCGCGTGCTGCGCGCGTATCAGGGCGAAACGGTCGAAGCGCCGGAGAATATCACCCGTGGTCTCTTCTATCGCGGCGCAGAATGAATTCCAAATTGTAATTTTTTATCTTGATTATACTTTTTATTATCAAATAGTGAGGCATATCATGGCAATCGTTTTGGCATCCCAGTCCCCGCGCCGTCAGGAGCTGCTCGCCCGCATCGGCGTGGAGGACTTCAAAACGCTCTCGCTCGACATCGACGAGAGCTATCCGGAAGGTCTTTCTCCCGAGGACACGGTGCGCTACATTGCAAAGAAGAAGTGTGACGCTGCCGCCGCGCTCTGCGCGCCCGACGATCTCATCATCACGGCGGACACGATGGTCTTTTTGGACAATGACCGCCTTGGCAAACCGCGCGACGAGGAGGACGCGCTGCGCATGCTGCGCGCCCGCCGCTTTGCCGCGCAGCTGGGCTTTGCGCTGGAGGCCGGGACCGAGGCGGCCATCGGCCGCTGCGCCGGGCTCTGCGCTGCCCTCTCCCGCGAGCGCGTGCGGGAGGAGGCGGAGAAGACCCTGCTGTCCGACCGGCCGGCGCTCTTCGGCCGGATGCTGGAAGAGGGGCTGCTCGCCGCCTGCCTCGCACCGCAGCGGGCGGATTTCTCCGCGCTCTCCGGTCTTCCCCGAACGCCGGAGGCCCGGTGGACCGGCACGAAGCTCGCCTGCCCCGCGCTGCAGCCGGAGGCGTTCCGCCTGCCCGCAAGGCTCTGCCGCCTGGTGACCCTCACCGCCGCGACCTGGCAGGAGGGCCGGACAGAGCTTGGCTGGAAGCGGCTCATCGCCGCGCACGGCTGGGAAACTGCCCGCCTGCAGGCGGATATGCAGCGCACCGACGCCGTGCGGCAGATCGAATCGCGCGGCGACTGCGTCACCCTGCGCCAGCTGGCCGTCACCGGCGCAGATTTCCCGCAGCTGCGCGGCCGGGACGTCGGCCGGATGCTGCAGCTGCTTCTAGCATATGTGCTGGAGCACCCCGCTGAGAACCAAAAAACGCGCCTCCTGACCCTCGCCCCGCAGCTTTGGCAGCGAGAATCCAAAAACAACAGTTGACTTTTGCCCTGCCCATCTGCTATAATAGTCCAGCAATGGAGGCTTAGCTCAGCTGGTTAGAGCGCTTGCTTCACACGCAAGAGGTCCACGGTTCGAGTCCGTGCGTGTCCACCATGAAAAAAGCACTTGCGTTTGCAAGTGCTTTTTTCAACGAAATAAATCCCTTTCGGGATTTGTGAAATGCCCTGCGGGCGTGAAATACGCCTGCGGCGTGTGAAATCGCTGCGGCGGTGAGGATTTATTTCATTTCACTTGATGCGAAGCATCAAATTTCACAATTTGCAGAGCAAATTATTTCACTGTGAGCGAAGCGAACAGCAACATTTCGGAGCGCAAGCGACATCATCGGGCGCACAGCGTCGGTGTCATTGAACAATGTTCGGATTTAGGATATACTGTCTATATAAACAGGTGATACGAATATAAAAGAAAAATAAACTTGCAGAATTATCTGTGGCCTTCTCCGTTCAGATTATTAAACTT
>OIWK01002006.1_pt1 | contig 17383 bp, 13 predicted proteins | sample 1587401 | NCBI WGS metagenome assembly OIWK01 (sample SAMEA3888911, study PRJEB22519) | human gut metagenome | biome: human gut; feature: human-associated habitat; material: faeces | place: Denmark | collected 2009
ATTTCATTAATTTTTTTCGTTAATGTTCATTCTCGTTAGGCCGATAAATTGCAGTTTTTCTTTCTCACTCTACCCAAAGGCGGAGGGTTTGGTCTTGTCCATTTGACAGTGTAACACGGAGAATGAGAAGTCCTGCGGGACAAGGCATGGTGAGCGCGTGAACGCAATCATACCGAGCCGTCGACAACAGACGGCCTGTGACATCGTAAAGCGTGACTTGCTGAATGCGCTGATCTGATACTTCAGGAAGTGAGAGAGAGAGAGCACACGATGCGATACAGAGAGTTGGAGAGAGGAGGTTTTCTTCTCGTTTGTAGGCGCAACTATGCTATTCACTACCGATGGCGTTCGTTGCAATACAAAACGATTGAGTACAACAGAGGAGCCTTTGAAGGATAAAGGCTGCGTACACTGCAGAGGCTGCTGCACATTTACTTCTGTATCTATCAGTTGATAGTCTGATAGTTGCACACCACCTATGCTCTCAGCCTCAAGGGTTAAAGAGTCGCAATCAGCAGCATATATGCCCAAAGGAATACGCTCCGTCTTTGTTAACACTTGAGCCACGTCGAAGGGCTGCAGCGTCTCGTCTATACTAAATAATGATAGTTGGGGCTTGGCCTCAGCATCAAACAAGGTGGAAGAGGTTATATTGCTCTGAGTCGAATCTTCGAGCAATAAGGTAGAAGCTTTCACGCCATTGGGAGCAATGGCTGTTAAACGCAAGCCACGCACCTTGCTTCGCGTAGTCGTAGTGGTAGAGGCATTGCCCGAAAACATCTGGGGAGCGAACTGTAAAGTGCAATCGGTGGCAGCTGTCGATAGTTCTACAAAGAAGGCTTCTGCGGGGGCGATCGTGCTGGCTGCACCACACGTTATCAACTCTCCGTCAGCCTTTACGGCCGTGTTGATCGTATTGCCGTCATACGTCTTAACGGTTTTCACCGCTGGGTTGGCGGCTAAGAAGGCCGACACGTTGAGGTAACTTTGGAAGGGATTGCCCACTAAGAAGAAGGGGGTCGCATCGGTGGCCGTAAGGTGAATGCTCAAAGGCGCATCGGTTGTCACGGCATGTGTGTAGACACTGCGCTGCTGCGTTTGTTCCACACCATTGATATAGCCCGTATATGTAGTGGTAAGGGGTGCATCGTCTTGTGGTTCGTAAATGAAGCGTCCTACATGGTCGCGCACCAAGCCGGTTTCGCTCACATTCATGGGTTGACGGTCGAAGTCGTTGTAATAAGTATAAGCCGTATGCGTCTTGGGCAAGCGAAAACGGAATACTGTATTATCCGACAAAGAGTCGTTGTCCACCCAGAGCGAGAAACCCTCGCCCAGCGTGTAGTTGTGCGCCAAGTGATTGAAGTGGTGACTCCAATGTGCCTCATCGACGCTGATGTCGGTAATTATCCCATCAGCCAAGCGTCCTACGGCCGTTTTATCCCAAAGGCGCTGATAGACGATCGGATTGAAACGATTTTGGGGTGACGTCTCGTCATTCAATTCGGTAAAGTAATCGGCCGTATGTACACCCTTCATGCTACGTGGCACGAAGTAATCACCCGAGTAAGTATTCTGCAGCGTAGCAGAGAGCAAATAATAACGATTGGGCACAAACGAGTGTTCTATCCACGCTTGGTGATAATTGAGCAAGGACGTACCTGCCACACCTGCCTCAGGGGCGAAATGAATGTTATTACAACAGTATTCGTCTACGTTGTCGGCCGTGATAGATTCCTCTAACACAGGGTAACGCGCAGCTTGCGAAGGGAGAATTACATCGGTACAGCAATAGGGCGAACCCTCTGTCCAATTGTTCCACTCATTCCAATCGCTGCTATTGGCATCGCGTCGCCACGTGGTCACGTTGGGCGAAACGGTATAAGGCGCATTATTGAGCAAGTTGCCACTGGCGTCGTAGAACAACATGGAGTAACGCCCCGCCGTCTTCATCGTATAGCTGCGACTAAACGATCCATTCATTTCTGAGGTGAAACGATCATCAATGTCTTGTTCCTTCATCACGATACGATAATCAGTGGCTGAAGTGCCAACACCGCTTATCGTAAGCTTTCCGTTTTGACAGACGCGATTTAATTGTATGTCCTTAATCGTTGAGTTACACGACTCGGTGTCTTTACAGTCGGGTATGCCGTCGTTGTCTATGTCGCCACGAATAAAGATGCCATAGAACTTTTGTATGTCAAGTGCCGAAACGACTCCTGCTATCGTGAGTCGCACTTCGTCATACACATTCTTGGGTTGCATGAGTAAGAGGTTCTTCTCGCCATAACCCGCCACATTGGCACCTATTACATTCCAATCAGTAAACTTATCGCCTGTCTTTTTGCCCTTGTAATAAGTCTCAACGGTGAGCCAACCACCTACGGATGCACCTAAGGCATAGGTCTTTTGGTCGACCACAATGCCTAACTGATGACGAAAGTCGAGCGTGCGCCCCATGTTGACAGCGATAACAGAACCGCCTCCTACGTCCACCGAACTGACAATGGTCATGGCCGTTTGGAGATTACCGTCAACGAAGCAACTCAAGTTGTCGTCAACTCCCGCCACACGCACGGCACCTGCCATTTGACAAGCATTGGCATTGATTGTAGTACCCGTCGTATCGCTCAACACCACAGCGCCACAACTCAAGGCATTAGCACAAGGGGAGTTAACGTCTTCAAGGAAGGCATAATAGAGCCTGAGTTTTGAAAGTCCTAAATCCAACACGCCCGACTTCCACAGTACGATTTGATCGAACTTAATCGTTTTGGCATCTTTGTCTATCGGTTCGACACGAATACTAAAGCGCACCTTTTGCGTCTTTGAACTGGTACCGATACCGGCCGCAACAGCATTGCTCTCAGTGATAACATGGCGATAAACTTCCTTACCACCATTGTAGCATCGTATTTGGAAGAACTCTAACACTTTGGCATCTATCACCTCGTTGTCACTCTCTACGACAAAGCCCACATTCACGGCTTGCTGCCCTTCTTTATCACCATCAAACATCAAGCCGTCTGTGCGTTTCACACCAGCTATGGCCAAGTTGTTGGCCAAAGCTAAACCGCCCACATACGTTGCATAATTGCCATAATCCTTATCAAGGATGTTCTGTCCATTCTCAAGGCCTGATATAGAGATGAGCGCTCCCGTTCCGTCGGGAATGTCCTTATCCATTAATTCATACGTACCTTTCGCCGCCTCATCCAGATTGACAAAGTCCGTTCCGCAGTGCTCCGTCTTATCGGAATTAAACCCCGTACCTACTGATAGCGTGACGAAGTCGTAACACCCATCGGCTGCGGTGGCACGGAAGGTATATTCACCCGGTTCGTTCATGCCCGTTACGTAGCCAGAGGGGGTAACTTTAGCCGAAGCACCTTTAGGTTGGAGTTCGAGTGTCCACTTTACCGATAGCGAAGGATTGGAGTGGAGTTGGAAGGAGGTTTGCGTGTCACACACATTCGTATTGGGAGTAGGACGAATGTCGCAATGGTGGTCAACATCGGGTTTTTCCTTTACAAAACCATAGTAAACCAATATACCACCTAAGTCCACCTTCAGTCCGCCATAAAAGGCTATGCGCGCACCTGAGAAGTCTTGTTTAGCCAAAATCGAAACGGTGCCGTCGCCTCCTGAGGCTACTCCGAGTCCGAGCACACCTGCTGAGAGCGTTTCGGTCTGTATCTTCTTGCCGTCGCGGTTATAAAGCTCTATATTGATAGCCGAACCGAGAGTGAGGTCCAATACTGTCGCGTTTTTATACTTAAAGCCCACTTCCGACCCTGCACGAAACACTTCCTGTCCCGTGTCGTGTTCACCACCAGGAGCTGTCTGTATCTTCACACCTCCCATATAGACCAAGCCTACGACTGGAGTAATTACAGCACCATTCGTCAAGTCATCGTCTACCAACTTTTTTATTTCACTGCTTACTAAAGGGAAGGGAATTCCCAACAAAACGGGGTTCTCGCCCGAAACTTTCTTGATATAGGCCCCTGGGGCAGGCGTATTCTCTGCCTCGCCATATTTTTTCACACCGTTTTCAGTCAGATAGGTATTATTCTCTTTGCCCACAAAGGCATACTTTATTTTAAGCGCTGTACCCAAGTCGAGGTTGACACCGCCTGAGGGTTGCAGACAGACTTCGTCAAATATCTCCTTTGCTTTAGCCGTCAAGCAGATGCAAGCATCGTCAGAGCCAGGCACTTTGATCAGCGTCAAGCTCACGCCTCCGGCATTCTGACCTTCCTCTACGGGCACTGTGCTACCCAACTTGCCGTCGCGATAGAACACCAAACTCATCGCTTTCACTACATCGAGTGACAACACACTGCTTCCCGACGAGGCCACAATACAGAAACCGGCCTCTGTGCCCTCGCCATAATAATTGTTTTTATCGCGCACGCTCACAATCGGATTGACCGTTACGCCAACTTTGAGCACAGCGGGGAAGGTGGCATAATCGGTCAAGTCCTCATTCGTCACGTTGCCCAAACTATCGGCCCAAGTAGCTACACCGACTGCACTTACCAACTTGTTAACGTAGCACCCCCGACCGACTAAAGCTCGTCGATTGGTCAAGTAGCGCCAATTCTTCACCGTGGGTTGATTTTCATTCGGATCGCGGTCGTACCAAATGGTACGACGACCGTCTAATTGTCCGTCGGCCGTGGGCGTATCGTCTGCTCGAGTGGGAAGGGCGAACAATAGTTGGAGGATACATATATAGAGAAGAGATAAACGAATGCGTTTCATGATGATACTTATAATTGCTATTCTAACTCCGTCTTTGAGGTAAGTGTGGAGAGTTTACCCTTAAACTGGTAGCGTTGATTGCGACGCAAATAGAACGTATTGTCTACCACGTCGGGCGAGATAATGCCTGTACCCGTCTCGGCCGATGATAAATCGCTCACTTCGATGGGATAATTGTGGGTATTATTATAACGTGCTAAACCACCATTACGTATAAACGTGCGAATGGCCAATTTCGTGGCGGTTGGCAAGAGCCAAGCGGTAAGGGTGACAGTGCTGCCCTCGCTGAGTAGTCCAGTATTGACAAAGCCTACCAAGGCGTAAGTGCCATTCTTTATTGTAGTGTGAATGGGATTGAAAGGCTGAAGAAAGTCGTCGTAGGCTGATAGTTTTACCGAAGTACGCGTTTCGTTGGCCAAGAGTCCTATCCATTGCAACGTACCTCTTTGGTTATCAATCGTGAGCGTAAGTTGCACCTTTGCCATACCCCGATAAAGCACACCTGACAAGGGGTAGGTAGAACTGATGCTATCTGCAGCATTCTTTTCGTAAAAGTGTATCACTTTATTTCCATTAACGGAGGTACATTGGCCATAAAACAATTGAGGAGCGTAACACAACTGATCGCTCAAGGAACGGGTGTTGTGTGTAAAATTGCCTGTTCCATTTCGGAACTCTTCCCAAGAGTCATGGGCCACGTGCGTAAGGTCTGCTTCAAATTGATCTAATGTAGTATGAGCTGCGAGGTTAAGCGTAAACAGGTTTTCTTCGCCCACATCGGCTAACAGTTGATTGGAAAAGGGGAGGCTGCGCGTCGAACTATAGGCTAAGGCTACGACCCGATAGGCATAACCTTTCATTTTCTTCAGCTGACCATGGGCCGTGAGTCGATGCGCCGAAGTGGTGGCACGACTGCACGTGACGATTTGATCGTTGGTAGGATCATAGACAAAGTCGGAGTCAGCATAGTTTTCGTCATTGGAATCGGACACATTTTCTTGTGTCTCTTTACAACGAAAGGCTATTATGCGTACCGTGTTGGTTTGTTCCGTCTCTGCATCACCATCTACAGTGGGATTCATCGGGTCGGTACTCCCCGGTGGTGCAGAACGAGTCGCACGTTGTCCCAAAGTCAAGGTGATAGGTACTGTCGTTGCCTCATCAGCAGTCGCTGGCTGTAGTTCATCGTCCGAACAGGCCGTCCATAATAGGCAGGACAATAGATATATAATGGTACGAAGTTTCATAATTTTCTAATCATAGTTTATAATCACAGCATAAGTAGGCGACCATTCGCACATTTGCACATTTGCACATTTGCACATTTGCACATTAACCCAAGGCAACCATTCGCACATTTGCACATTCGCACATTTGCACATTAAAAAATCTCATACTCATGGTCTTTCTCAAAATTAGGTTCAACCTCTATCACTATATCGCCTTCGGCCTCACCCAAACTTACGGGTTCGTTCTCCTTTTTATTGAGTACCCCAATCGTATAGAAGCAATTTGCGCGGAGCGGATAGACATAGTTGCGCGCCTTCATCGTACCCAAAGCCACGTTATAGGTCTTATACAAAGTCGTTCCCTTATAGGCCTTGAGCTGTAAGGTGTGACTATCGGTCGCAGTCGGAGCCTCAATCGGCAGTAAGTAGCAAGCGGACAATACGCTGCCCACTTGTTTGGTCAATTGTGTGCCCGATAGAGTTGCGCCTTTTAGGGTCGCATCTGTGACGGGGAGGTCGAGCAGGCAGGTAGAGTTGGGCAAGAACTGTGTGCCGTGGTCGGCATAAGTGCCGTCCGAGGTGTCGGGCTGCTTTACGAGAGGGATATCCGTATGTTGATTGGAATAGAGGTGGAGTTGGAGGTCGGTCACGTCGGTGGGAATGTCGGTGACGTACACTTGTACGCCCACCACGCGTCGATAGAGTTCGATTGTCACGGCATTGTTGCTCGTAGGATCAACTTGTAAGGTGGCCGTTCCAGCAAAGAGTTCGGCACGTGATAAGTCAGTGGCCGTCCGTCCCTTAGCTAACCGCGCCACGGCATTGCCTAAAGTCGTTCCTATAGTGACGGCATCGGGCAGGCCGTAAGCATAGGCTGCGCCCTCGGTCGTATGAGTAGGGTCGTCATCTAAACCTACAGCCAAGAAGGTGTAAGTAGTTGATCCGTCAGGACTAAATTCACTGAGCGGCAAGGCATAGGCCTGTTCGGCCGTAGCTCCTACGGGCTGCGTCCACTGTACGTTGCGGCTCACGATGCAAGGCGCATCGGCCGACATTCCTTTAAATATATAGAGCTGCACATAGCTGACGTGCTGCACATTGTCCGATGAGAGCAATGTGGTGCGCATGCCATGCTGTACAGCAGTAGTTTCAAAACGAAGGGTTAGTTGTGGTGCACAATCTATCACGGGGGCGCTTTCTTCCGCACAACCCATCAACAATACAAGGCAACACATACTAACTGCAAAAAGCAAATGCTTCAGCATAAAATTGTTTATATATCATTCGTAGCGTTTGATACACTATCTAAAAAAGCAAAAAAGGCTGTGCTGTACCACAAAAAGTGAGTGTTTGTGCACGGCACAGCCTTTTATATTGTACTTGGGGATTATGAACTCAATAATAATAACTGAACAAGTATAATGTCATTTCTCCCCAAGTTAAAAGAGTTCGCGATTAGTCACCAATTGTCATGCGGTTGATTACCTCCCAGTTATCGTTCACACGGAGGATCATGCTTTGTGACTTATCAAGTGGCTCGGGTTCGTCAGGAGTAGTAGTACCTGGTTTGTCCGTATTGTCCACCTTCTTACCGAGGGTGTACATATGATTACGGAAGAAGCTGAAGTTTTGTACTGTTTCGGCGGGTAATGTTGCTTTCTCTACGTCTTGACCAGTAGGTTGGGCAGTAGCCATTGCTACCGTCCATGACTTAAGAATTTCGCCACTTGCATCGAGCAACTGCAACTCGAGGGTAGCAGCATCAGTAGCGGCGAAAGGTACGGCGAAACCACCAGCGAAGATAGTACCCTTTTGAGTAGTCAAGTAGCCCTTAGTGGCCAATGCATTGGTCCAATCAGTGTCCTTCTCATCAAGGATACCATCATTGTTCGTATCGCCTTTAGTAAACCAATCGGCTACCTTGATATTGTAAACGGTATAGGCATCGTTTTCTGCACTACCTTTGAACTTTGCGTCCTTAGTAGTTGCGGGCTCTGAACCATTGACTACGTACATGATGTCGCTGTTCGTCGTAGTAAAGTTTGAGTTGAAGTTGCCATAAGTCAACTTCATGTTCTTGCTACGTGCTACCAAACGTACATTGGTAACTTTCTTGCTATTTACCTCAACTGGGATAGAAGTGAAGTAACCATAGTAACCTGCTACTTGACGGTGAAGCGTTACACTTGGGTTAATACCTTCGTGGTCTTCAAGCAATTTAATGCTTGATTCACCTGCAAATGCCTCTTGAGCTGCCTTGCCGTCAGCCACTTCGGCGGTGAAGTTGCCAGCAGCTACGTTACCCTTCGTTGCATCCACAATGGTGTTGCTCTTGAAGTCTCCTGCAGTGTAACCTACGGCAGTAATGGTGTATTCACCTGCATTCAAACGCTGTTCTTTTTCAAGTTTCAACGTGTATTCACGGCCGTGACCATTGTCCGTATAAAGGTTTGACGCTGTCTGCCAATCGGTAATGATCTTGTGATAAACCACGTTGTTCGCTTTATCGCGAATAACTACGGCTACGCTTTCAATGTTCTGACCAGGCTCTTCGCTATTCAGGTCACGGCTACGCGTTGACTTGTCACCTGTGCTGGCTACAGCAATCTTAATCGTCTGTACGTCGTTGTCGGCAGGAGATACAATGTCGTCACTGCTACAAGCTGCCAATGACATCATACCTGCCAGGGCAGCCACACTCATGAAATACTTTTTCATAATGTTGTGTGTTTTAAAGGGTAAGCTTGAGGAGTAAACCCGACAGTAAGGGATTTACACAAGCACTTTTTTTTGAGCCAAGGTCATTGCTCTTCAGGTTTGCCCAAGGTTATTATTTATGTTAGTTTGTTTCTAATAATTCGATTTCCTGTTTTGAGATTATAAGATTATAAAGTTATACCACGTTAATGGTAATCATCAACTCAACTAACCTTATTACCCCGTTTTACACGCCCCTATTATAGAGTGCTACTCAATCACCATATTATTAATCACCTCCCAACCATCATTGATGCGCACGTAGATGTCGTAATCTTGTTTTTCGACAACGTAGACGTAGCGCAAGGCGGTAATTGTGTTACGATAGAGTGTGGTAATGACGGGACGCGGTGTGAGTTGCGGAATTTCATTGCCTTGTTTGTCATAAATGCGTATAGTGACCGTTGTCTTGTCCTTCCCCACACTGGGAGGCAATATGGTATAAGTGGTGACGCCCGTGTGTGACGAGAAACGGCTACGGTTGCTAGTTTGCATCTCGCCTTCGTATGCAAAATCCTCGTCACAATCTTCATAGAGTCCCGTTTCCTTCTTCTGCGACGACGAGGCTTCCAATGCTTCAGGAAGTCCTTCTATTCTGATGTCGAGTTTGCTTTTTATACGTTGCAAGAGCAAAGTGTGGTCGGCATGTCGTGCATCATAGGTCAAAGTGTCGTGTACCAAGTAGGAATCTTCCGCAGGGTCGTCAAGATTGGTCTGTTCAGGAAATTCTGATCCTTTGGGCATACTCCCCCACACACTCACCACATAACGACCAAAGGGCAACGTGTCGGGCAAGGCAATGTCGTCGCGTTGGCGGTCGGTGGGAGCAAGATAAGCAGCTCGCTCGGCCACTACCTGTCCCGTTTCGGCATTGGTCACGCACCACGAGAGGGTGCTAACATACATTGACAGAGGGCCATTGGTTGGTCGCAACGACTCGGTAGCGAATATGGCAGCATTGGAGTAGTTATAGTCTTTTACGCCTACGTGGAGCGTCAAGGCTGGACATGCAGGTAGGTCGTCATATACGCACGCCGTGAGTAGCAGCAAAGAACTAATGAGACTGAGCGCAATGGTAAAAAAAAGTTTCATGTATGCGCTTGATTGGTTCAATACATATACAATTGTACGAGTTACGTCTCCCCCCGTCAACGACTTTCGATAAGGGTACAATGGGGGCTGAACTCAAAGCGCACGCTTCAAATTCTTACAACGCGTCTAAACTCGTTTAATTGAGCAATAAATTCAAGATGAAAAAATCAAACATGTATAGGAAGTACTTTCTTAATATCGGTGTCTTGACTTCCCAACGGTTTGAGTAGAAGAAAACGTAAAGTAGAAATAAGCTTACGCCAAAGGTACGTCTACCTATACATGGCGTAGAGCAAAAGATTTACAAAAAGTTTTGACCCACGTGAGGTGTTGCGTGATGATGTGCAATACGCGTATATTTTGTATTAGTTGAATGCGTATGTATGTAACCATTCGCTTTACACCTCAAAATTTAATCGTCAAGTGGCCTTTCAGCCTTAATTCGTTTGCAAATTTAATGAATTCCTTTAATTACCCCCCTGTAAGGTTAATATACATTAAATACTGGCGATATTAGCTACTTTTCGGGAAAGAAGTGACAATAAAAAGGGATATTAGTGTGTGTGGGAGTGGGGGAAAGGGTGAGGGAAGAGGCTTTCAAATCGCAGTTTAACGTCTCTACCCCCCAAAAAAAGCGTGCCTTATTGCTCATACAGAACAATAAAGCACGCATTATATATATATGGGTGGTTCTAAAAATCAGAATTATTAGAACCACCCATATGTGTGTTGAGAATTAGAAAATTACTTCAACACGCCTAATTCCTTACCTACCTTAATGAAGGCTGCAATACACTTGTCGAGGTGTTCACGCTCGTGACCAGCTGAGATCTGTACACGAATACGAGCTTGATCCTTCGGCACTACGGGATAATAGAAGCCTGTTACGTAAATGCCTTCTTCTTGCAACTTGGCAGCGTAGACTTGTGACAACTTAGCGTCGTAGAGCATGACAGCGCAAATGGCACTCTGAGTAGGTTTGATGTCGAAACCTGCAGCCATCATCTTGTCGCGGAAGTAGTTAACGTTCTCAACCAACTTGTCGTGAATAGCATTGCTCTCGTCGAGCATCTTAAACGTTTCGAGCGCAGCACCTACAATAGCAGGAGCTACTGAGTTAGAGAAGAGGTAAGGACGTGAGCGCTGACGCAACATGTCGATAATCTCCTTACGACCTGTAGTGAAACCACCCATAGCGCCACCAAAGGCCTTACCAAGTGTGCCAGTGTAGATATCGACACGACCATAAGTATTGAAGAACTCACTCACACCACGACCCGTAGGACCTACAACGCCTGCTGAGTGGCTTTCGTCTACCATAACGAGGGCATCGTACTTCTCAGCTAAGTCGCAAATCTTGTCAATCGGAGCTACGTTGCCGTCCATTGAGAATACACCGTCAGTTACGATGATGCGGAAGCGTTGCTCTTGAGCTGCCTGAAGTTGACGTTCGAGGTCCTCCATATCAGCATTCGCATAACGATAACGCTTTGCCTTGCAGAGACGTACACCGTCAATGATTGAAGCGTGATTCAAAGCATCAGAAATGATAGCATCGTCAGCAGTCAAAAGGGGCTCAAATACACCACCATTCGCATCGAAGCAAGCAGCATATAAAATAGTATCCTCAGTCTTGAAGAATTTAGAAATGGCCTGTTCCAATTCCTTGTGTACATCTTGCGTACCGCAGATAAAGCGAACGCTTGACATACCATAGCCGCGACGGTCCATCATGTCCTTTGCAGCTTGAATCAAGCGAGGATTGTTTGAAAGGCCCAAGTAGTTGTTAGCGCAGAAGTTCAACACTTCTTTGCCCTTTACTTGAATAGCAGCCTGCTGAGGGCCTTCAATCAAACGTTCCTCCTTATAGAGGCCTGCTTCTTTAATATTCTTCAGCTCTTGCTGAAGATGTTCTTGAAATTTACCGTACATTGTGTGTATGATTTATAATAAGGTTACTTGTCTAAAAATTAGGACAATGCAAAGGAACAGATTTTTTTTTAAAAATAACAGTGTACAACTTATAAATATCAAAAAAAGATTGCACCTTTGCAACGCATTTTGACGACTGCGCTAAACAATAACTTTCGTAGCCTGTCAATAAATGTATCAAACGAAACATCTAACAAATACGTGCCAACTTCTTCAAGACCTTATATATAAGGACTAACTTACTTGTTAACTCGTTAACTCGTTAACTTGTTAACTCATTAACTTGTTAACTCGTCAACTAAAAGAAAGCACGTACAAACCTCTTTTCATACACACGATGAAGAATATTTTGGTGATTGGTGCTACAGGACAGATTGGTTCTGAGCTTACCATGAAGTTGCGCGGCATTTACGGCAACGATCACGTAGTTTGTGGTTACATTCCCAGCGCTGCCCCTCAAGGAGCATTGGCTGAGAGTGGTCCCGCCGAGATTTGCGATGTTACCAACGGTGAACAAATCGCTGAAGTGGTATTGAAGCATAAGGTTGACGCTATCTACAACCTTGCCGCCTTGTTGAGCGTAGTGGCTGAAGGCCGTCCGCAGCTGGCATGGAAGATTGGTATTGACGGACTTTGGAACGTACTCGAAGTAGCTCGTGAACACGAATGCTCTGTATTCACCCCCAGCTCTATCGGTTCGTTTGGTCCTGAGACGCCTCCCGACAATGTACCTCAAGACACGATTCAACGTCCACGTACTATCTATGGCGTATCAAAGGTTACTACCGAATTACTCTCTGACTACTACCACCGCAAGTATGGTGTCGACACTCGTGCCGTACGTTTCCCAGGCTTGATCTCATACGTTACACTCCCTGGCGGTGGCACTACCGACTACGCTTGCGACATTTACTACTCTGCCGTTCGTGGTGAAAAATTCATTTGTCCAATTGCTAAGGGCACTTACATGGACATGATGTACATGCCTGATGCTCTTCGCGCTGCCGTAGAATTGATGGAGGCTGACCCCTCTCGCCTTATCCACCGCAACGCCTTCAACATCGCTGCCATGAGCTTCGACCCCGAAGGCGTACTCGCTGCCATTCGCAAGTACAAGCCTAACTTCGAAATGGAATATAAGGTTGATCCCTTGAAGCAAGCCAACGCTGACTCTTGGCCTAACAGCCTCGACGACATCTGCGCTCGTCAAGAGTGGGATTGGAAACCTGAATACGACCTCGACCGCATGACGGTGGATATGTTGCAAAAGTTGGAAGAGAAACTGAAATAAACACCAACTCCGCTAAACGCATCAACGCGAATGTTCGCCAACGCGAACGTTCGCGTTTTTTTGAAAACGCTGACGAGACATTAATGGGTGGTTCTAATAATTCTGAAATAGGGATTTGTGCGCTATCGGAAGTGTATTTTTGAAAGTTTGTGAGGGAGCATAGCGGGCTATGTGACCGAACAAACTTTCAAAAAGACACTTTCGAGAGCGTACAAATCACATTTCAGAATAGCAGAACTCTAAAAACAGAATTTTTAGAACCACCCTAATATCTTCACATTACGTTTGGCTTTAAGCATTAACGTCTCATTCATCGTCCGTTCATCTCTTCATTATTTTTCCGTTAATCTTTTCCGTTAATCTTCTTGCTTATGATATCGACTGAAACGCTAACGCACAATGCTATTGACGTTTTGAAAGCGTTGATACGTATTCCCTCTATTAGTCGTGATGAGGAGGCCGCAGCCGACTTTATATTCAACTACCTTACAGCACAAGGCGCACACCCCAAGCGCCACCACAACAACGTGTGGTGCGAACAACCAGTGCCAAAAGGCAACCACCCTACCCTACTGCTCAATGCACACATCGACACGGTGAAGCCTGCTGCTTCATGGGTGCACGACCCTTTCACGCCTACCATTGAGAACGACCGCCTTTATGGACTCGGCAGCAACGACTGTGGCGGCGGATTGGTAACGCTGATGCAAGTGTTTTTGGCCTTAAAGGACGACGCTACGCTCCCCTATCACCTCATCTTTCTGGCCTCAGCCGAAGAGGAAGTATCGGGCAAGAACGGCATAGAGTCTGTACTTCCCTTATTGCCTCCCATCGATGTAGCTATCGTGGGCGAGCCGACTGGCATGCAACCTGCCGTAGCCGAGAAGGGACTTATGGTACTCGACTGCACTACGCACGGCCGTTCGGGCCACGCTGCACGTAACGAAGGAGTGAATGCCATTTATAAGGCTCTACCTTGCATCGAATGGTTCCGCACCTATCAGTTCGAGCAACAGACAGACTTATTAGGTCCTGTCAAGATGTCCGTTACCATGGTGAATGCTGGCACACAGCACAATGTTGTGCCCGACACGTGTCAGTTTGTAGTCGATGTGCGCGCCAACGAATGTTACACCAACGAAGAGCTTTTAAGCATTATCCGTCAACATCTACCCGACTGCGACATCCTGCCTCGTTCTACACGCTTGCACTCCTCACGCATCAACATCAGCCACCCCATTGTACAAGCCGCCATTGCCGAAGGTCGAACTCCCTTCGGTTCGCCCACGCTAAGTGATCAAGCCCTCATGCGCTTCCCCTCATTCAAAATGGGCCCAGGTGACTCTGCCCGCTCTCACACTGCCGAAGAGTTCATCACCCTCAGCGAAATACGTGAGGCTACAGAAATGTACATTAAAATTTTATCTGCCTAATTGGGGGGCGGGTTTTTAACCCGCCCCCCAATTAGGCAGACAAATTACAGTTTATTATATGTTTTACACGGGGTATTCCTCAAAGGCGTATAGTACGGTTGAGAGGTAACGTTCACCCGTGTCGGGCAACAATGCAACGATGGTCTTACCTTCATTTTCGGGTTGCTTAGCTAGTTCAATGGCAGCGTGTAAGGCAGCACCAGACGAGATGCCTACCAACAAGCCTTCCTTGCTGGCCAATAGGCGTGAAGCGCGAATAGCATCGTTGTCGGCAATGGGAAGAATCTGATCGGCTGCTGCATGGTCAAAGTTTTTGGGTACGAAACCAGCTCCAATGCCTTGTATCTTATGAGGTCCTGAGGGCTGACCTTCGAGCACCGCACTCGTAGCTGGCTCTACGGCATAAGCTTTTATAGCGGGATTGTGACTCTTTAAGCCACGTGCCGTGCCACTTAGCGTACCACCAGTTCCAACACCAGCTACAAAAATGTCTACCTTACCGTCAGTGTCGCGCCATATCTCTTCAGCTGTAGTGCGGGTATGGGCAGCGGGATTGGCAGGATTTTCAAATTGCTGAGGAATAAAACTTCCTGGATACTCTTGTTGCAGTTCTTGTGCGCGCTTAATAGCGCCCTTCATGCCTTCTGCACCTGGCGTGAGCACTAATTCTGCACCCAATGCCTTGAGCAAATTGCGACGTTCGAGGCTCATCGTTTCGGGCATGGTGAGTATGAGTCGATAGCCTTTAACTGAAGCTACCCAAGCCAGACCGATGCCTGTATTGCCACTGGTAGGTTCGATAATAATGCCTCCAGGCTGAAGCACACCTCGCTCTTCAGCATCATTAATCATAGCTAACGCTACGCGGTCCTTCACGCTGCCGCCTGGGTTGAAATACTCTAACTTTACGACCACACGGGCCTTGAGGCCGAGTTCCTTCTCTATGTTACTTACCTCAAGCAGAGGGGTATTGCCCACCAATTGGGTGAGCGATTGATAAATTTGGCTCATATCGTTCAAAGTTGTTAGTTATTCTAATCAGATTGTTAGCAAAACATGATGTTTTATTGTTTTGACGATGCAAAGATACAATTTATTGTGACAATTTGACATACCAATAGTTTGGTATATTGACGAATGTAAACAATAGAATGAAGAATGTATAGAATAAAATTGACGATCGTAGACAACAAAACAAAAAAAATCCTCTGTTGAATTGCTTCAACAGAGGACTAAACCTTTTACCTTATGAACCAAAAACTTGAATTAAGCAAGCTTGTTGATGTGATTCATCACACCGCTCTTAATGTTTGCTGCCTTATTCTTGTGAATGATATTATTCTTAGCAAGCTTATCCAACATCTTCTGAACCTTCGGCAGAAGTTCGGTGGCAGCTGCTTTGTCAGTCGTAGCGCGGAGCTTACGTACTGCATTACGCATTGTCTTAGCGTAATATCTGTTGTGCAGTCTGCGAGACGCCGTCTGACGAATTCTTTTTACAGATGATTTGTGGTTTGCCATTTTTTATTTCTTCTTTTTTATTAGTAGTCCCTAGGAGAGTCGAACTCCTCTTTAGAGAATGAAAATCTCTCGTCCTAACCGATAGACGAAGGGACCATCGCTTCCTGAGCCTCAACACCGCTTGTTTGTTGTTTGCGTTGTTGTTATGTCTCATTTGCGAGTGCAAAGGTAGTACTTCCTACTATATCTACCAAGCCTTCTCGCTATTTTTTTTCAAAAAAAGTGCATTTTGTGTGTTTTTCTACCATTTAGAACACTTTTACGGCATAAAATACACCATAAAGAACACTTTATACAAAAGAAAAGTAGCACCTTTGCAATATGAAATCTCGAGCTATCGTATTACATATTACGCGTTATAACGACGAACAGTTGATAGTAGACTTACTTACGGAGTTGGCTGGGTGCGTCACAATGATGGTGCGCATTAGCCGCAGCAAGCGTGCTGCGGTGCGTCATTCGCTGTTTCAACCATTGGCCTTATTAGAAATGGAATGGGACGAACGGCCGCGTGCTAACTTTCAACGTCCGAAGGCGGTACAGGTGGCGGTGCCTTTCTGTTCATTGCCTTTCGATGCTGCAAAGTCATGCATTGCATTATTCCTTGCTGAGGTGCTTCACCATTCGGTACGCAACGAGCCTGATGCGCGCCTATTATATAATTATATAGCACGTTCGGTGGAATGGTTGGACACATGTACACAGGGGTATGCCAACTTTCACCTCGTATTCTTACTTCATCTGGCGCATTTCTTAGGCTTTATGCCCAACGTTGAAGAGGCTGCCCCCGGCGACTACTTCGACTTACGCGCAGCCTGTTTCGTTCCACAACAACCACCCCACCCTGACTTTCTCACGCCTACTGATGCTGCCTTAGTGCCTAAACTGATGCGTATGCGTTATGACTCGATGCGTTTTTTCCGATTTACGGGAGCGGAACGATCACGCTTACTGGAATACATTAATATATATTATAGGCTTCACGTGCCTAACTTCCCTGAGCTTAACTCTCTGGCGATAATGAAGGAGGTGTTTAACCCTAATTGGGGGGGGGCGGGTTTGTAACCCGCGGCAGCAGCAAGATTTGAGCATCTACTTATAGTCGCTTAGCGCGAGAACATACATAACAAAACCTGCTGCTGCCGCGGGTTACAAACCCGCCCCCCCAATTAGGGAGACAAGTGACTTACGTATATTTTACCAGTGGCGTTTTTTGCTTTCATGTTTCATTTTTATGTTTCAACCTATTGATTATCAATGCTTTTGAAGGCTGAAACATACGACTTCTATGTTTCATTTTTACTTTCAATGTTTCATTCTAAAAACACTGAGGGAGAAAAACAAAAACACTGTGGGAG
>OIWK01002021.1_pt1 | contig 17293 bp, 19 predicted proteins | sample 1587401 | NCBI WGS metagenome assembly OIWK01 (sample SAMEA3888911, study PRJEB22519) | human gut metagenome | biome: human gut; feature: human-associated habitat; material: faeces | place: Denmark | collected 2009
GGTATATTCGCTGAATAAGATTACTCAAAGCAACAATTTTCTTAAATTGAGCGTTCAAATTTAAAAGAATTACGTACTTGCTTGGGATGTATGGATTTGGAGATGCAAATAATGGTCAGCACAGCTGTACAACTGATGAAGAACATACAAGAGAAGTTGTAAAAAAGCATTTTAAAAGTGTTTTTTTATCTAAATATAAAAATCTTGTAAATATTGTAGTAAAATAAAATCTCAAGTCTCGGTAGAGGTGCTTTCAGATTGTTAACAAATTAAATGAAAATATCAATGGGCGATTCTAAATAGGTAAATTTAATGATGCAAAAAAGGCAATAGAGGATGACTAAGCCATCTCACTATTGCCTTTTAATAATGCATGTATTTTTATTTTATATGATATATAAAGCAGTACTGCTGCACCAGTCCATGCGAGTACTTCTGCAAGATAAATACCATTCTGCCCTAAGAATATAGGGAAGATAAGGGCAACACTTACACGAATAACGAGTTCCACAATACCTGATACCATTGGTATAAATGTATTTTCCATTCCCTGCAAGGCACTTCTATATGAATGAAGCATATAAAGAATTGGTAGACATACTGCCATAATGAAGAGATACTTATAAGAAATAGTAAGTACCTTATTAATCTGATCAGGTGTACCTGAAATAAAGAGTAATAAGATATGCTTACCAAATAGAACCATTGAACCACCAATAATCACTGAAGTACAGAATGATAAGAAGGCTGCTTGTGCGACACCTTTTTTAATACGTTCATACTGCTTAGCACCAAGGTTCTGGCTATTAAATGTTGTAATAGCATAACCAAATGAAATAGCGGCTACTTCTAATAAACCGTATAACTTATTTGTGGCAGTAAATCCCGCAATAAATAAGAATCCAAAACGATTGACTACTGACTGTACCATAATACCACCAATAGAAATAATGAGGTTCTGGAAGGCAAGAGGTGAACCTAACTGTAATAAGTTCTTGATGATCTTTTTTTCAAACTTAAATTTAGTGAGTTCTAACTTGAATGGTAATTCCTTCTTCAACATATAGAGACAGAATATTGTAGTTAAGAACTGTGCTAATAATGTCGCAATCGCAGCACCTGCAATACCCCATTTAAATACCACTACAAATAATAAATCTAAACAGATATTTGTGATTGCTCCTCCAATCATTGCTAGTAATGGTGTACGGCTATCACCTAAAGAACGTAATATACTAGAAAAACAGTTATAAAACATTGTGATAGTCAAACCACCGGACATGATTCTTAAATACGTAATAGAACCTTGAATAACGTTAGATGGTGTATTCAATAGAGTTAATAATGGAACGATAGATAATTCTGCAACAACTGTTGTAAGGATAGAAAAGAAAGCACATAAGAAGAAAATCATATGCATAGATCTTTTCATATTTCCATAATCTTCAGCTCCAAAAGTACGTGAGATACGAATAGAGAATCCCTGTGTAAAGCCCATTACAATTCCTAAAATAGCCCAGTTGATCCAGTCTGCAGCGCCTAGACTCGCCAAGGCATTAACCCCTAAGAACTGTCCTACAATCATTGTATCTACCATTGTATATAATTGCTGCAAGATATTACCTAACATAAGTGGTAATGCGAATAAGAATATAAGTTTTAATGGTTTTCCTTTAGTCATGTTCTTCATGTTTATTTCCCTCCACACAATGCGATTATCATATCATATTATTTATGACTAACTCTAGAGGGAATTTTCAATAATTAAGAAAGTATTAATAATTGATAGGAATGTAAATGATATAATGATGCATAAGAGGGGATATTTATGAATATATTAGTTGTAGATGACGAGAAAGAGATTACAGATTTAATACAAATCTATTTAGAAAATGAGAATTTTACTGTATATAAGTACTATTCTAGTCAGGATGTATTAAGAGATATTGATGATTTAAAGATTGATTTAGCTATCTTAGATGTGATGATGCCTGATATGGATGGTTTTTCTTTATGCAATACATTAAGAAGAAAGTATAAGTTTCCTATTATTTTTGTAACCGCAAAGGTAGAGGATATTGATAAAATCAATGGTTTAAGTATTGGTGCAGATGATTATGTCACAAAGCCATTCCAGCCATTAGAACTTGTTGCACGAGTCAAAGCACAGCTAAGACGTTATAAGAACTATAATGAAAAAGAAGAAAAGAATGAAATAGATTTTAGAGGAATACGTATTAATAATGATACAAGAGAATTCTATTTTAATGAAAAGAAGATAGAACTAACTAAAACAGAATTTGCGATATTATGGGAATTATGTCTTCATAGAGGAAATGTTGTAAAGAGTGACGATTTATTCTTAAAGGTTTGGGGAGAAGATTATTATAAGAGAGATAATAATACAATCATGGTGCATATTAGACACTTACGTGAAAAGATGCATGATGGTGGAAGAAATCCTAAATATATAAAGAAAGTTTATGGAGTAGGCTATAAGATTGAAAAATAAAGGATGGATGATATGGAAACTAATACAATCTTAAAGAAGATTTATAAACGTACACTACTACAATATATAGCTTATACAGTAGGGCTGTTAGTTGTTTTTGTATTGGCAGTCTATCTAGCTGCTTTTTTTGATTTTCAATGGGTCTATGATTTTGATTCTAATATTTATACGTTTCTAGCGTTCTTTTATAATATTGTGAAGAATCCACTCTCGCTTCTGTTGTTTTTATTAATCTGTATAGTGATTTCTTTTGCGTTTATAATTCATCATCTTTATAAACAGACATCCTATTATATGGATGCATTGACTCATGCATCTCATGAATTAATAGATAAGAGTGTAGACTATATCACATTACCAGAAGAACTTTATGATATAGAAAGACGATTTAATGAACTAAAGAGTGAATCAATAAAGAATGAGAGACTTGCAAGAGAAAGTGAACAGAAGAAGGATGAACTCATTGTTTATTTAGCTCATGATATTAAAACACCATTGACTTCTATGATTGGTTACTTATCTTTATTAGATGAAATTAAAGATATGCCTGATACTCAAAGAGAGAAGTATATTAATGTTGCATTAGATAAATCTTATCGCTTAGAAGATCTCATTAATGAATTATTTGAAGTAGCTCGTTATAATTCAGAAAAGATTATTCTAGAAAAAGAAGATTTAGATATTCGTCTGATGCTCGAACAAATTATTGATGATTTCTATCCTGTTCTAGTAGAACAGGAAAAGAATATCCATCTTAATCAAGATGAAGATATCATATTATATGGTGATGCGGATAAACTTAGCAGAGTCTTTAGTAATGTGATTAAGAATGCGATTAGCTATAGTAAGGATCATACTGATATCAATATTGATGTTCATAGTACGCATGATGATGTCATTATTAAAGTCATCAATAAAGGAAAAGAAATACCTAAAGAAAAACTAAATCGTATATTTGAAAACTTCTATCGTTTAGATTCAGCACGTACTTCAAGAACAGGTGGAAGTGGTTTAGGTCTCGCTATTGCCAAGGAAATAGTGGAGCTTCACCATGGTTCTATCTTTGCATCAAGTAATAAAGAAGAAACAGTCTTCACAATTACTCTTCCAAAAAATTAAGAAGTTCATAAGAATTCTATAAGAATGTATTAAAGAAGCATCTTCATTTGTATTGGTAAAATACAAGTAATAAAGATGCTTTTTTAAGGAGATGAAAACATATGAAAAAAATAATCATTGTATTGCTTTGTGTATTCTCAATTCTTATAGGTCATATAGCTTATAATATAAGTGGTGGTGTAAGTGGACTAAGAGAAGATATTGGTTTAGAAATAAAAGCGCGTTTTAATCCTAAACTACGTACTATATTAAATAATAAGGATCAATATCCTGATGCAATGATTCAATCACTTTATCGTAATGAAGAACTTATTGATTTTGTTTACAACTATCCAAGTAAAAAAGGACATGTTTATACAGATACAATAGGTGCAGTCACAAAAGGACATTATCCTCTCTTACTTCAATATGATCAAAGATGGGGCTATGGAAAGTATGGATATAATGTGATTGGTATGAATGGCTGTGGTCCTACGAGTGCGGCAATGATTATTGCAGGATTAACAGGAAGAAATAACATCACCCCTTTAGATGTGGCATCATATGCATATAGTCATGGCTATTATCAAGATGGAACATCCTGGTCTTTCTTTACTGAAGGTATGAAACATTATGGTATTCATGGAAGAAACATACCCCTCTCTTATTCTTCTATGAAGAATGAAATCATGAATGGTAGACCTCTTATTTGCAGTATGAAACCAGGAGACTTTACTACTACAGGACATCTTATTGTGATTAGAGGAATGAAGCAGGGGATGTTTATTGTGAATGATCCTAACTCTATAAAAAGAAGCAATCGTTTATGGAGTTATGATACTCTTTCTAAACAGATTAGAAATATATGGTCGTTCTCAAGATAGAATATCTTGGAAATGATTTTCTATAGAACTTAAAGGGAAAATACAGCTAATTGAATGCAAATGTAAGGTTATGATATAATGTGGGTGTAATAAATCGGAGTTTGAAGCGGAGGTGTATTATGAATATAGGATTTTGGTCGTGTATAATTTTGGTAATACCATTTCTGATTATAGGTGTGTTATTTGCGATTTTTAAGGAAAAAGCAGCAAAATTTGTTTCAGGATTTAATTCATTTTCTAAAGAAGAACAGGCATTGTATGATAAAGCACGTTCTTTTAGAAAAATTTAGTCGTTGACAGATAACATATCTTGCATTATAATACATTTAACAATTAGGTTAAATGTTAAATGAGGAGCGTGATGAATTCTTGGGTATACAAGATACATTAAAAGCACTGGCAGATCCAATACGACGTGAGATTTTAAACTTATTGAAGAATGGACGGCTTTCTGCTGGAGAGATATGTGAACATTTTTCAGTAACGGGAGCTTCTATATCTAGACATCTGGCAATATTGAAGGAGGCTGATTTAATCCGAAATAAAAGAGAGGGAAAATTTATTTATTATGAATTAAACACTTCCGTATTGGAAGATGTCATGTTGTGGATTATAGATTTGAAAGGAGCATCGGACGATGAAGGAAATGATAAAAAAATATAGAGGTTCATTAATTTGTTCTGTTCTGGTAATGCTCATCGGGGTTTTAGTAGGATTCACTAGTACACAGAGCATGTGGGCAAATGTGTTTTTTGTAGTGACGGATTGTGCGCTGGTGGCAATAATATTTTATGATAACCGGAACAGACAGCAGAGCCGCAAGATTATAGGAATGACGATGTGGATTATACCAATTATAACATTACTCTATAATGGTATTACAAGACTGGTCAATATGGGTGCAGATATGGAAAATCTGTTTATGGCAGTAATTTACTATGGAACTGGACTGCTGTTTATGGTTATTGGAAATTATTTGCCAAAAGTGAAACAGAATAATACCATAGGAATAAGAGTTGTATGGTCTTTAATGGATGAAGAAAACTGGAATGCAACACATAGATTCAGCGGCAAATTATGGATGGCATCAGGTATTTTATGTATGCTTTGTGGACTTTTTGGGGAAAGCATGGCTGCACTGGTTGTGTATATTATAAGCATTATGGCAGCTGCAATCATTAGCATTCTCTACTCCTACCTTTTTTATAAGAAAAAGCTGGCAACAGGAGAAGGCTTAAAAATTCAGTATAATACAAAAAAAAGTGTGATATATCTGATCATCGCAATTTCCACTATTGTGTTTACTATATGGACTTTGTTTTGTGGAAGTATTCAGATTCGTTGTAATGATCGTGATTTTAACATTGAAGCAAAAGGATGGAATGATTATACAGTGGAGTATTCGCAAATTGACAGCATTTCTTATGAAGAAAATGTATTGCAGAACAATAATGGTTACAGAACTAATGGTCTTGGAAACCTGAAGTATGCTATGGGAAACTTCAAAAACGATATCTTCGGAGATTATATCCGCTACACTCATGCCTCCTGCCATTCATATGTTGTCATGAACATAGATGGAAAAATATTAGTTGTAAATGGGGAAAATGACGCAGAGACAAAGGAAATCTATCAGAGAATAAGTGAGAAGGTGTCAAAGGAAAGAAAATAGTTGTCGGAAACGCTGAGAAAAAATTATTCTCAGCGTTCAATGCTCCTCCATCCAAATTCGGATAGATTAATGCTTTGTTTGTGTGATCGATAAGCATGGATAGAAAAGCGATGTATTTAAGCTGCGCTCCTGAAAATATTTTGATTCTCTCTTTTACATTGTTCATAAAAATTAGTCCTTTTTTTCAATTTTTTTATCAAATTTCCTACACTTGAAAAGTGCGAACATAATAATCGTTTCATGCAGATGCTCCTTTATCAATTCCGATTGTTATTCATATGATATCATACTATTTCTTTAATTACATCTACTTACTGGGTCATCTTTGTCTTTTAAAGATCCCTATAATGTTGTACTTGCTACTTGTTTGCTGAATTTTTCTCAAATAAAGAAATATTATTCTGGCATCTTCCGGCTTCTGTATTTTTTTGGGGTGATCCCCTGGTATTCTTTGAACTTACGAATGAAATAGCTGATATTGTCAAATCCACAGTTAATGGCAATATCAGAAACAGACAGTGAGCTGTCATCCAAAAGGATAGCAGCTTTTTTGATGCGGTATTCATTCAGGAAGGCGAACGGTGTTTTTCCCATCTCCTGATGGAAATATCTGCAGAAATAGGTCGGGCTCATGCAGGCAATGTCAGCAAGTTCTTTTAATGTAATTTCTTCGGCGTAATGTGACCGGATAAAATCAAGCACTTCCTTCAGCTGATTCATGGAGGAGAGCTGCTTTCCGGTAGTCTGGTTCTGTATAAGAATTTCTGTGCGGAAACAGAGTTCCAAAATCTGTAGAAGACAGATCTTAATTTTGAGAAGTGCACATTGTTTCGGGTAGTGGTAATTATAGATCAATTCAAGAAAAAGCTGTCGGAGACTTTCTCGTTCTTTCTGACTGAGGGCACTGGAGATGTTGTTTGGGAAGAGTAGTTTCTTCTGTGTGATTGGCTGGATGAAATTGTGCTGACAGGCATCATACAAATCAAAATTAAGTAATTGAGGATCGAAAACGATTGCATGATGCAGGGAATGGTTGTGCGCGCTTAGTTCATGCAGTTCACCAGAGTTGATGAAATAGAATTCACCGGCTTTCATTTCATAAGGGGTTCCGGAAATGATTCCGTGCATAGTTCCTTCCTCAATATAGAGAAATTCCAGTTCCTCATGCCAGTGGGCAGTAACGGAATAGAAACCGTTCTTATCTTTATGAGAATAAATCTGTAAGGGGAACATAGGGGTTCCGTGAAAATTTGTCTCTTTTAAGGAACGTGACATGAGTGATCTCCTTTCTTATAGTGAAACAGTTCAGCCATGCAGCTCGAATTCGACACTGCGTGACGAATTCGAGCTTAGGGGCGTCTGCCCTATGTCTGCATAAGAACAGACTATTTTATATAAGCGAGCTTATAACGATAGTCTGTCCTTATACAGCCGCATGGCTGAACTGTTGCATAATATTGTGTTATTTTTTGATAAAATAATGAAAGTATCGTTTTATTTTTTGTATTATACTTGGTTCGAATAAAAAAAGCAAGAAGGGGACATAAGATGGAGAAGAAATGGTGGCAGAGCAGTGTCGTTTATCAGATATATCCTCGGAGTTTTGCGGACAGCAATGGGGATGGAATGGGGGATATTCCAGGAATTACAGGGAAAATTGAATATCTGAAAAAACTGGGAGTTAATGTACTCTGGATCTGTCCAATCTATCAGTCGCCGCAGGATGACAATGGATATGATATCTCTGATTACCGTACGGTTTACCCGGAGTTTGGAACAATGGAAGATATGAAGATATTGATACAAAAATGTCAAGATAATGATATCAAAATCATTATGGATCTGGTAGTGAACCATACATCAGATGAACATCCATGGTTCATAGAAGCAAAGAAAAGCCTGGATAATCCATATCGGGACTACTACATCTGGAGGAAAGGTGAAGATGGACAGCCACCGAATGATCTGATGTCAAATTTCGGTGGAAGTGCATGGGAGTATTCGCCGGAGACAGATGAGTATTATCTGCATTTTTACAGTAAGAAACAACCAGATCTGAACTGGGAGAATCCGAAGCTGCGGCAGGAAATATATGACATGATGAACTGGTGGCTGGATCAGGGGATTGCAGGTTTCCGTATGGATGTGATTGATCTGATTGGAAAGATACCGGATCAGAAAATCAAAGAGAATGGGCCGATGCTTCATAAATACCTGCAAGAGATGAACGAAGCGACCTTTGGTCACAGGGACAGCATGACGGTTGGTGAGTGCTGGGGGGCGACCCCGGAGATCGGAAGATTATATACTGATCCGGCAAGAAAAGAACTTAGTATGATCTTCCAGTTTGAACAGATTCAGCTGGATAAGAAACCGGGCGGACAAAGATGGGATTTGAAACCACTTTATCTGCCGGACCTGAAGTATGTTTTCAGCAAATGGCAGACAGAGTTAGAAGGTCATGGATGGAACAGTTTATTTTGGAATAATCATGATCTCCCAAGAATCGTTTCCCGTTGGGGAAATGACGGAGACTATCGTGTCTTGTCTGCAAAAATGCTTGCGACACTGCTTCATGGAATGAAGGGGACACCGTATATCTATCAGGGGGAAGAGATTGGAATGACGAATGTTCCATTTCAGACGATTGATGAATTCCCTGATATTGAGACACAGAACATTTATCAAGAACGTCTGAAAGCGGGATTCACAGAGGAAGAGACCATGTATGCAATCCGGGCGAAGGCGAGGGATAATGCAAGGACACCGATGCAGTGGAATGCCGAAAAGAATGCAGGATTTACAGAAGGAATTCCATGGTACAGAGTCAATCCAAATTATAAGGAAATCAATGTAGAACAGGCATTAGCGGATCCAGAGTCCGTTTTCTATCATTATCAGAAATTGATTCAGCTTCGGAAAGAACATGAAGTTATGGTATACGGAACTTATCAACTGCTGTTCCCGGAGGATGAAGACCTTTATATCTATACAAGAACGCTGGAGGAGGAAAAATGGCTGATTGTCTGTAACTTTCATGAGAAGACAAGAAAGTTACAGTGTAAGAGAGCCGGGCAGGTCATGCTTAGTAATTATGCAGATACGCCTGCCGCGGAAAAAATTACAGAACTCAGACCATATGAGGCGGTTATTTATCAGATGGAATCCTGGGATGCGAATCATGGAGAACGCGGACAAGATCATAGTTCTGATTTTGAAGCCGATATTGAGTTGGTGTAGTTCCGAAAGCTTTTCGAAAGACCTTACAAAAATAATTATCATTTGAAAATCCGACCATGGAGGCGATTTCGGCAATTGTGTGCTGGCGGCTCTGTAAAAGAAGCGCACAGGATTTCTGAAGACGCAGATTCGCCAGATATTTTCCGGGCGAGATTCCATAGAGATGGTTGAATTCTCTGCAAAGATGATACTTGGACAGCCCGACGGCATCAGCGACTTCGTCAAGGTTCAGATCCGTGTTGTAATAATTGGAATCCAGATAATTCTTGGCCAGTGTAACACGAGGTGAAGAAAGTGCCGGGTGTTCCAATGCATAATCTGCTAGATCTAAAAGAAAAGCGTAGGCCGCTTTGGAATTATCAAATACCGATGCTAACTGATTGGAAATTGCATCAGCATAGAGCTGCTTCATCTGTTCAGGTAAAGTACTGGATGCTTCCAGGTGGAAAGCAGGTCCACAGGATTGATGAATGTGGTAGAGAAGAGGGAGACACTCGGAGGAAAATTCTAGATAAAGAACATCCCAGCATTCCGAATCATCGGGTAATGAGTATTGGCTGTCTCCGGGTACTTGAAGAATGAGAGAGTGGAGGAATAGAATGCAGATCAGTTTTGAGGAAGAACAGCAGGTTTTTCATCTATATAACGATAAGATCAGTTATGTGATTCAAGTAGAAAAACAGCGATATTTAAAGCATTGTTACTACGGAAAAAGAATAAAGAGATGGCACAGCGGCATCAAGGATTATTATTACGACCGTGGATTCTGTGCGAATCCGATAGCGGAAGACAGGACATTTTCTCTGGATACACAGTTGAGGGAATTTCCGGAGTCCGGACAGGGGGACTTCCGAAGTCCAGCTTACGAACTAGAAGATAGAAATGGAGATAAAAACGCAAGATTTTTCTATAACGGCTATCGCATTCTGAGTGGAAAGATCGCTCCGGATGGCCTGCCACATGTCTATACTGATGCGGACACCGAGGCAATGACACTGGAGATTACGCTTCAGGATAAGGTGAGAAATCAGAGAATTCTGTTATATTACACCATCTATGAAGATGCAGTGGTCACACGATTCGCAAAATGGATCAATGACGGAACAGAACCGATAGAAATCTGTCGATTCTTAAGCATGAACATGGATCTTCCAACACAGGAATATGATGTACTGACATTATCCGGTGCACATACAGAAGAGAAAAACGTGTATCGACGTCCATTGTGTGCGGATTCAGTCACGATTGAAAGCAGTCGTGGAACGAGCAGCCCACAGGCAACCCCATTTATCGGATTGTTAAGTCCCGGGACTACGGAAGAGCAAGGGGAAGTGCTTGGAGTAAACTTGATTTACAGTGGAAACTTCTATGGATGTGTTCAGTGTGGACAGTATGGAACAATCAGGGTACAGCTTGGAATTAATCCGTATCAGTTTGGATGGCAGCTTGCACCGGGAACAAGCTTCTGCACACCAGAGGCTGTACTGGTCTATAGTGTAAATGGACTTGCCGGAATGTCGAATATATTTCACCGGTTATACAGAACGCGCGTCTGCCGGGGATGGTACAGAGACCGGGAACGGCCAGTTCTATTGAATAGCTGGGAAGGTATGTATTTTGAGATCAATGAAGAGAAAATGCTGACGCTAGCGGAAGAAGCAGCGGAACTTGGAATCGAACTTCTGGTGATGGATGATGGCTGGTTCAAGGGAAGAAATACAGATACGACTTCCTTGGGGGACTGGACGGAAGATAAGAAGAAATTTCCGGATGGTCTGCAGAGTCTTGCCGAAAAGGTGAAACAGAAGGGGATTGATTTCGGAATCTGGTTTGAACCGGAGATGATTTCAAGGGAAAGTGACCTTTACAGGGAGCATCCAGACTGGGTGATCCGAAGTCCGCTTTACGAACCAATACTCAGCCGACATCAGCTAGTACTGGATCTGTCGAATCCGGCAGTTTGCGAATATCTGATCGAAGCAGTCAGTAAGGTGTTGGTACCGGGAAATATCAGTTATGTGAAATGGGATATGAACCGGCATCTGACAGATCTTGGAAGTGCTTATCTTGACAGGAAAAATCAGAATGAACTTTCACACCGCTACGTGCTTGGACTTTATCAGGTAATGGAGACATTGACAGAACGTTTTCCACAGGTGTTGTTTGAAAGCTGTTCCAGTGGAGGTGGCAGATTCGATGCAGGAATGCTTTATTACATGCCACAGACATGGACCAGCGATAATACAGATGCGGTCTGCAGGCTGAAAATCCAGCATGGAACAAGCTTTCTGTTTCCTACAGTTACAATGGGAGCGCATGTGTCAGCATGTCCGAATCATCAGGTCGGACGGACCACACCGCTTGCTACAAGATTTGCCGTGGCGGCAGCAGGCAATCTTGGATATGAACTGGATTTGAAGAAGCTTTTAAAAGAAGAGAAGAAAGAAGTCAGAGAGCAGATTGCAGAATATAAAAGGAGACGAAGAACCGTACAGTTCGGAACTTATTACCGGCTGGCGGATTCATTTCAGGAGAATCAAAGTGCCTGGAATATTGTTTCAGAAGATGGAATGGAAGTCATCTTCACTCACGTGCAGATCCTTGCACGCTCAGCCTACAGGGTTCCGGTAATTCGCTTAAAAGGACTGGATCCGGATGCAGTTTACACAGATTGTGAGACCGGGCAGGAGTATGGCGGGGATGAACTGATGTATGCAGGAATCCGAATACCAAGAATCAGACAGGACTTTTCAAGTACAACGATGGTACTAAGAAAATCCTGATTGAGATAGAAAAGAAATGAAGTTACAGGAGGAGTTAGAATGAGTAAAGAGCAGAGTTACCAGAATGCAGCAAGTGAACTTCTGCGTCTGGTAGGCGGAAAAGAAAATGTAATCAGCGCGGCTCACTGCGCAACCAGATTACGTCTGGTATTAAAAGATGAGAGCAAAGCAGATGTAGATGGAATTCTCAAGACAGAGCTTGTAAAAGGACAGTTTTCCACAGGCGGTCAGTTCCAGATCATCATTGGAAGTGGTACAGTAGATGAAGTATACAAATATTTTATTCAGTATGCAGACATCAAAGAAAGTACAAAAAATGAAGTGAAAAAGGCTGCTGACCAGAAGATGAATCCGTTACAGAAACTGGTAAAGATGCTGGCGGATGTATTCGTACCGATTATTCCGGCACTGGTTGCCAGCGGTCTTCTGATGGGTCTGAACAATGTTCTGACAGCAGAAGGACTTTTTGTCTCAGGAAAGTCACTTGTTGAAGTATATCCGAATATTGCAGATCTTGCATCTATGATCAACACATTTGCAAGTGCAGCATATGCATTCCTGCCAATCCTTGTAGGGTTCTCAGCAACAAAGATGTTCGGTGGCAATCCTTATCTTGGAGCAGTTATGGGAATGATCATGGTATCCGGTGATCTTCTGAATGCATATTCTTATGGTACAGCCATTACAGAGGGAACGGTTCCGGTATGGCATATCGGAGCGCTGACAATTGAGAAGGTTGGATATCAGGGAACTGTACTTCCGGTACTTGCAGCGGCAGCAATCCTTGCATTTATCGAGAAGAAACTTCACAAAGTAGTTCCGGAATATCTGGACAACCTCCTGACACCGGCACTTTCCGTACTCGTAACAGCATTCCTTACATTTACAGTGGTAGGTGGAGTGATGCGTACAGCCGGAGACTGGATTACAAATGGTATTCTGTGGCTCCATGATACATTAGGTGTTGTCGGTGGATTTATTTTCGGATTTATCTATGCGCCATTAACAATGACAGGAATGCACCACAGTCTTCTCCCGGTTGATATCCAGTTGATTGCAGCAGGCGGATCTTTCCTCTTTGCAATCGCAGCATGCAACAATGTGGCTCAGGGTGGAGCAACACTGGCAGCAATGTTCTGTGCAAAGGATAAGAAGATGAAGAGTATCGCAGTTTCTTCCGGTATCTCAGCACTGCTTGGTATTACAGAACCAGCAATGTTCGGAGTCAACTTGAAGATGAAATATCCATTCTATGCAGCAATGTTCGGTTCTGCTGTAGGATGTGCTTATGTGACACTGACAAATGTTCAGAATATCTCCCCGGGAGCAGCAGGAATCATCGGATTCGTATGCATCAAGTCCGGCGGAATGCTGAATTATATGATCGGAATTCTGATCTCACTTGTTGTTGGATTTGCAGTGACAATGGCATTGTCCAAGCATTCGAAATTTAAAGAAGTGTAAGTCATTGGGGACGGGGAAAACGGATTTTTCCCCGTCCTTATTGGCTTTGAGAATAAGATATAATACAAGCAAATCCATCCAGACAATATATTCGGGATCTGGTGAAAGAAATGATTGTACATTGCAGAAGCCGGAAAAGTGCTTCCATTTACAGCAACGACATTGACAAGAGCAGTAAAGTAGTTGGAAGACCTATTGTGGAGTCATTATCCACGATAGGTCTTTCATAGTTGGCACTTTTTTAAGACGGAATCAAGACACATGCACAATATCCCGGAGCTGGTTGAAAACAGTAGATGGTCAGAGTCTTGTCGATTTCCGGACTATAATCATGCAGGATATGTTTATTGCCGTTTAATGCTACATCCGCATAAGTAACAAGCCATTTTTTATCCCCATTTTCAAAGACTTCATAAAAGGAACGATTCAACATTTCTGAAACGGGAATGCCCTCAACAACAGCCATTTCATCATTACAGTAACGAAATACAAAGTCTACTCCATGTCCCTCCGCATCAAATACAAGTTCAATAATACAAAAAGCAAGTGGCATATCATTGAGCAAGCTACAGCTATTAAATAATTGAAGTGAGCTGTCTTCTGAAGGCTCCGAATAGTTCTGCACATTTAAACCAAGTGCCTTACGGATTTGTTTGTGCTGACTCAGATTACGTTTTCTTCCTTGAAAGACAGCACCATCAGTCATTGTATAAAGTCCTTCGTCGGATATATGAACAATTTGATTTTTTCGAAGAACAACGCCCTTTGAGATATTTAGAAAATCTTCTTCCGGCAAGTAGAGCATAAGTTCTTTTATCGGGATTGTAGTCGCAATGCTCTCTCCCGAGGAAAACGTAATGATTGTGTGAGGATTCTGTCTGGTAAGGTAAAAAATATCTGAAATTTTGATATTTTTTCGTTCGAAATATAGTGGAACATTATAACGCATAGATATTAATTTTTTAACTTGCCTTTTAAGAGAGGAGAAAATTCTTTTTTCAAAGGGCTTTTTCTATTTATGCGGATATTCGTAACTACAAGATAAAGCCCAAATTTCATATACTCTAAGTACATTGAAAAATTTGCTTCCAAGTACAAATTATACTTGCCGACAAAAGAAGAACTGAAAGCGGAGATTGAAACTCAAAAAGCAATATTTTATCTTCAGCAGCAGGACAAGCGAAGCAAATAGAGCATTAACTGTAAAAAGTTAGAGCTCCATTTGTGTGTTCCATGGGCGCGCTCTAGCAGGTGCAAGACTAGAATACAAAAAATAGATTTGCAAATGAAAAGTGTGCTATAGTTATAAAAGATAAATCAGAAGAAGTCAGGAGGAAGAATGCAATGAAAGACGAAAAATCTAAAATAACAGCAGTTGCCATTGAAAAAATGATTGATTTTTATCAGGGGAATTTGAGAGATATCGAACATTTCCTGAAAGTATGGGCGTATGCAAAGACGATAGGGGAGCAGGAAAGTGTGGATGAAAACACACAGGGAATTCTTGAACTTGCAGCTGTGGTGCATGATATATCCTGTCCACTTTGCCGTGAAAAATATGGAAACACAAATGGTAAAAATCAGGAACTTGAAAGTGAACCGCTGGTAAAGGAGTTTTTTGAAGAAATGCCTGTATCAGAACAGAAAGTGGAGCGTATTATCTGGCTGGTCACACATCATCATACATACACCAATATAGATGGGATAGATTATCAGATTTTAATAGAGGCAGATTTTCTTGTAAATGCAAGTGAGAGTAATTTTTCAAAAGTGTCGATTGAAAATGCGAAATCCCGTATTTTTAAGACGGCAGCGGGATGCAGATTGTTGGAATCAATATTTTTAAGAGAAGAATAATAAAAAGCATTATATTGGAGAATAATTTATGGCACAATCAAAACAGGATGAATTATACAAAGCACTGCAACAGAAAGGCTATCCGGACAGCCTTTGCAGGGAAATTGCTTATAAACAGATGAACACAGATTATACAGCAACAAGAATGCTCGGCTATCTGTACCGCATATCAGATCCGCGACCGGAAGATGTGGTGGATGAGATGCTGGCAATTCTAAGCGATCGGAACGCAATTATCCAGAAAAAAGAATTGGAACATGCGCAGGCAACGATCAATAAGGTGTATCGCGAAGGTCTGTAAAAGGTGATCAGATTAAATATGCGGATGAAAACAGGGGAAAAGAAATGCTGAACGTAATAGAAATCAAAGACTTTAATGCGCCGGAATTGGATATTTATGCCAGGTGCACAGAAGCACGGCTTCTGAATAAAGATCACCCAGAAGATGGAATGTTCATTGCGGAAAGTCCGAAGGTGATCGGCAGAGCGTTGGATGCAGGTTATGAGCCATTGTCTGTTCTTGTTGAAAAGAAGCAGATGGAAGAGAATGAAGAAACAATCCAGATTATGAACAGATTTGATGATACGAAAGTATCGATTTTTACAGCGGATTTTGAGGTGCTGACTAAATTGACAGGCTTCAAACTGACCAGAGGAATGCTTTGCGCAATGAGACGGAAACCGCTTCGAAAATTTCAGGATCTGTGTGATGGGATAAACAGAATCGCGATTCTTGAAAATGTGCAGAATCCGACAAATGTAGGAGCAATTTTCCGGTCTGCAGCGGCTCTTAATATGGAGGCGGTACTTCTGAGCCCAGGATGCAGTGATCCGCTTTACAGACGGGCTTCCAGGGTGAGTATGGGAACCGTATTTCAGATTCCGTGGACATTTATCCGGGATAGCAATGAAATGCGGTGCAAGCGGGAAGTAATCTGGCCAAAACAGGCGATTGCAGAATTGAAAAAGCTTGGCTATAAGACGGCAGCACTTGCGCTGACTGATGATTCGGTCAGCATCGATGATTCGGAACTGATGAAGGAAGAAAAGTTGGCAGTTATTCTTGGAAATGAAGGTGAAGGACTGGAAAACGGGACAATAGCGCTATGTGATTATACGGTTAAAATTCCGATGACACATGGCGTTGATTCGCTGAATGTGGCAGCGGCGAGTGCGGTGGCATTCTGGCAGCTTGGGAAAATAATTCTGTAATGGTAACTATTGTATCAGATGACACGAAGGAGGAAAGAGATTTGACAGAACGTTTTCAGAAGATTGATGCAGCAATCGTAGAGTCGAATGCAAAAACGTAGAATTTACACCTTTGGAAGATATGATATTTTTACAGTACTGCTGTCAGAAGGAGATACAACCATAACATTATTGTGTGAAAGAGTAAATTCCACCGCCCAGTTTTGTAAATTGTTGAAAGAAATATATTGTTATATGATTACGTAAGTGATATACTTAAGCATAAGAGAACCGTGTAAAATTACAGTTTGCTTTTTGCACGGTTTTCTTTATACTAGACGGTTAGTTAAAACTAACACAATGAAAGTATGAAAGATTATAGAATAACATATATTAGGTATTAGGCAATATAATCAATAAGCTATAGAACTAATACTATACCGCTGAAGATAATTATTTTTGCCAATGAATTTTTTCGAGCATATATGGAAGGAAAATATAATGCGAATAAATATTTTTGAAGGTATACTGATTCCGTTTGTTGGAACAACGCTAGGTGCAGCATGCGTGTTTTTTATGAGAAAAACACTTA
>OIWK01002025.1_pt1 | contig 17248 bp, 11 predicted proteins | sample 1587401 | NCBI WGS metagenome assembly OIWK01 (sample SAMEA3888911, study PRJEB22519) | human gut metagenome | biome: human gut; feature: human-associated habitat; material: faeces | place: Denmark | collected 2009
CTTTGGTGGACCATTCTTTTTTTACAGCCCCTCGATTTTTAGAAATGATTTTTAAAAATTGTATCAGAAAAAACAATTATCGGGAAAATATACCATGATTTTTCCATGATTTCCAAGCGAGAAAAGTGGATATATTTTGCCGATAATGCTATGATAATTCAGTTACAACGATTAAAATTGGAGGATTGATTGTGAGTAAAGGAAGTGAATTTCTGCCGGAGGTACTTGGTCTGATAGAAAAACGTCTGGGAGAAATTGATGAAAATATACAGGCGGTACGCCAGGACATTAACAGTATGAATGAATATTACTGGGACAATTACACGGAAATGGACCAGTATGGATATGAGGACTATGACAACCAGCAAGCGCTGAAAATACAGGTGAATGTCAATCAGGAGAACTGGAAAATGCGCCGGCGTCTGAAACGTATGCTGGATGCACCATTTTTCGGAAGTGTAGAATTCGTCTATGACGGAGAAGACGAGCCGGAAGATTTTTACATCGGAATCGGAAATTTTGCAAGAGAGCGTGGCGCATTGCCGCTCATTTACGATTGGAGAGCCCCGGTGAGCAGCCTGTTTTATGACTACGACAAAGGAGAAGCTTACTATGATGCCCCGGCAGGACGCATGGAGGGCGAAGTACTTTCCAAATGGCAGTACAAGATCCGCAATGGTCAGATGCTCTATGAGTTTGAGAGCGATGTCAAAATCGATGATGAGATCCTTGGTGCGGAGCTTGGAAGTAAGGGAGAGGTTCAGCTCAAGAACATTGTCCGCACAATCCAGAAAGAGCAGAATACAATCATTCGAAACACAAGTGATAAAATCATGGTAATCCAGGGAGCGGCAGGAAGCGGCAAGACCTCGGTTGCACTGCACAGGATCGCATATCTTCTTTATCATGACAGGGAGAATCTCAAGTCCTCCAACATTCTGGTACTTTCACCAAATGGTGTGTTTGCGGATTATATTTCACATATTCTTCCGGAACTGGGTGAGGAGAACATCCGGGAGATGAGCTTTGATCTGTTTGCCTACCGGGAACTGAAGGGAATTGTTTCGGACTGTGAGGACAGATACGATCAGATCGAAAGAGCAGTTCTGCTGCCAAAGTCCCAGGAACTGTGCAGAGAAAAGCAGTCCGCAGAGTTTGCTGGAAGGCTGGATGGATATATGCTTGGTCTGGAAGACGAGCTGATGAATTTCCGGGATATAGAATACAGGGGCAGTACACTTTCTGAGAAAGAGATCATTGATCTGTTTTACTTTAAATTCCTGGATATCCCGCTTCTCTCAAGAATGGAAGCAGTGGCAGAATATTTTATTGATCAGGTGGAGACACTGAGGGACAGAGACCTTGTGGACGAAGAAAAGGAAGAACTCCTTGGACGGTTTAACCGCATGTACGAAACCAGGGACTGCTATATACTGTACAGTCGTTTCCTTGAGCAGGAGGGATATGATCCTCTTCCGAGAGTTCCTCTGGAAAAAAGAAAACTGAAGTTTGAGGATGTGTATCCAATCCTTTATCTGAAGCACTCTCTTTTCCGCTGCAAAAATCATCACAGCATCAAGCATGTTGTAGTGGATGAGATGCAGGATTATTCCTGGATCCAGTATGTACTTCTTAAGAAACTGTTTCCGTGCAGAATGACGATCCTTGGAGACAAGGCGCAGACGATGGAAGAACAGCAGCAGGATGTTCTGAAATTCCTTCCGAAGATTTTTGGCAGAGATATCCGTAAGATCATCATGAACAGAAGCTACCGAAATACGATGGAGATTGCAGAGTATGCAAATAAACTCACCGGTATTCAGGATATGGAACTGTTTGAGCGTCACGGAGCTCCGGTTGAAGAGAGGATGTTTGCACAGCAAAAAGAAGCCCTGGATGAAGTGATCCGGCGGTGGGAAGCAAAGAAGGCAGATTATGAAACCGAAGTACTGATTCTTTTTACAGAGAGGGAGGCAGAGCGGGCGTATCTGTATATAGAAGAAAAACTGAAAAGTCTGGATCCGGACGGAGAATATCAGCTGAATTATATGAATCGTGACAGCCAGAGTTTCAAAAAGGGTCTGACAGTCACCACCTTTTATCTTGCAAAGGGTCTGGAATTTGACCAGGTATTTGGCGTTTTTGCGGAAAATGCAGATGACGGACTTATCAGACAGGCAAAGTATATTGCAGCAACAAGGGCACTGCATGAGCTTCATATGTATGAATATCAGAGACAGTAAGATTTGCATATTTTCAGCAAAAAACACAGCAGGAAAGTTACAGAAAAAACAGAAAGCGACACAGAAAATTCACATTAATTTATAGGAAATTCATAATACACCAGGGAAAATTTATTGACATGTCTGTAATAAAACTGTAAAATATAGCACAAAGGTCTTAAAAAGAACTATAATCATAACCGACATAAGGAGGGTATTATGAGAAACAAAAGAATACTTGCGATTTCAGCAATTGCCATATCAGCATCTGTTTTCATGGCTGCCTGCGGCTTTGGCGGAGCAGATCCGGATGAATCTGTTGCAGTAAGTGTAACACCTACACCGGTTGCAACCGAGACACCGGCACCGACACCGACGATCGCTCCGAATGTACAGGCTACTACCTATACATCAGCAGACAAATCCGTAGCGATCAATCTGCCGAATGCAACCTGGGCAAATAAGACAGATGAGACGAATACACTCAGCTTTGAATCTCCGGACGAAGGCAACATCCTGATCCTCCACGGACAGGGAGAGGATACAATGGCGGCAACTGTGATCCCGAGTTCACAGGATATGGCCACTTCTCTTGAGCAGGCAGACGGAGACAAGACAGAGGGAACTGACTTTGAGATCCAGGAGTATAATTCCAAGGATGTCAACGGCATTGGTGTTTACACCTATACAACCAAGATGCTGAATACTGAGAAGAGCAATGGAAGTCTGTATGTACTCCATAAAGTCATTGCAAATGACACAGAATACTACAGCATCGAGGCATCTGTTAAGAAGGAAGATGTTCTTTCCGAAGTGAAAGCAGCTGTAGATTCTTTCCAGATCCTTGGAGATTCTTCTCTGAAAGAAGCTGCACCGAAGCAGGCAGCAGCTCAGATCAAGACAGATAATGCGAAAGCTTCTTCTGATGCAAATGCAGCTACAGGAACTGACAGCAATGCAGCCGGAGCAGATGCTTCTGCAGCCGCAGCTGACAGCAGTGCAGCGGATACTACAGGAAGTACTGATGGAAGCAGTGACGGATCCGAAAGCTATGACGATGGCTCCGGTGATTCCGGTTCAACAATCTCCAATTCTGCAGGATTTACAGATGAACAGCTTTCCAACACAGATGAGACAAGAACCATCTATCGTAACTCTGACGGACATCCGCTTGTAATCACACCGGATGGAAACGGAAGCTGGGTTGACTTTGATGGAAATACTTATAATTTCACCAGTGATGAAGATGCATATGATGAGAACGGCACAAGCTATTACTGGCACGGTGAGGGTGCAGACGTATATTATATGCCTGTTCCGCAATAATTCACAAAGAGAACAGAATCAGCTGCCGCTTCAGCAGCTGAGAACAAAAAGGCAGGTGAGCGATCATCTGCCTTTTTCCTCATAAAATAAAAGCAGGAGAGACGACTATGGGCGCATACGAGAAATTTGCACAGGTTTACGATCTGTTCATGGACAATATCGATTACGAAGAATGGGCAGACTATATTACAGATCATCTTAAGAAATATGGGATCGAGGATGGTCTGGTACTGGAACTTGGCTGCGGCACCGGAACGATGACGGGATTGCTTGCAGACAGGGGGTATGATATGATTGGAGTGGACAATTCCGGAGAGATGCTTGCAGAGGCTATGGAGAAACGAATGGAGTCCGGACAGGATATTCTGTATCTTCAGCAGGATATGCAGGAGTTTGAACTGTATGGAACTGTCCGTGCCATAGTCAGTGTCTGTGACAGTCTGAATTACATTACGGAGAGAGAGGAACTTCTTCAGGTTTTCCGTCTGGTCAATAATTATCTGGATCCGGAGGGACTTTTTCTGTTTGATATGAACACAATACATAAATACAGAGATATTCTTGGAGATACCACCATTGCGGAGAATCGGGATGAAGGGAGCTTTATCTGGGACAACAGCTATGACCCGGAAAATGGACTGAATATCTATGAACTGGCAGTTTTTCTTCCGAGAGAGGACGACCTTTATGAGAAGGCAGAGGAGGTTCACTGCCAGAAGGCTTACGCACAGGAGGAGATAGAAAAACTGATCCGTGAGGCGGGAATGGAGCTTCTGGAAGTGTACGATGCATATACAGGCAGACCGGCAGCCGACGACAGTGAGAGATTATTCTTTATCGCAAGAGAAAAAGGAAAAGCAAAATAAGAAACGAGGTAAGATTCATGAGTGATTATATAGTAAGAGCAATTGCAGCAGACAGTCAGATACGTGCGTTTGCGGCGGTTACAACAGAGACAGTAGAGACAGCAAGGAAGGATCATAACACCAGCCCGGTTGCAACAGCAGCACTTGGCCGTCTTCTGACAGGCGGGGCCATGATGGGAATTATGATGAAGGGTGACAAGGATATCCTGACTCTTCAGGTAAAGGGTGACGGTCCGATCGAGGGAATTACAGTAACAGCAGATTCCAAAGGAAGAGTAAAAGGATATGTGGGAAATCCGGATGTGATCATTCCGGCAAATGCCAACGGTAAACTGGATGTATCAGGAGCAGTCGGAAATGGATTCCTTCAGGTCATAAAGGATATGGGACTCAAAGAACCATATGTTGGACAGGTAGGACTTCAGACCGGAGAAATCGCAGAGGATCTGACCTACTATTTCGCAGCAAGTGAGCAGGTTCCGTCTGCGGTGGGACTTGGTGTTCTGATGAATAAAGATAATACGGTACGTCAGGCAGGAGGATTTATCGTTCAGGTCATGCCTTTTGCAGAGGAAGCCACCATTGCAAAGCTGGAAGAAAACGTACAGAAGATTCAGTCTGTCACAACACTTCTGGAGCAGGGACATACTCCGGAGAGTCTTCTGGAGCAGGTGCTTGAGGGCTTCGATATTGAAATCAACGACAGAATCCCGACAGAATTCTACTGCAACTGCAGCAAAGAGCGTGTGGAAAAAGCACTGATCAGCATTGGAAGAAAAGATTTAAATGAGATGATCCAGGAAGGTAAGAGTATAGAACTGAACTGTCATTTCTGCAACACAAATTATGAATTCAGCGTAGAAGAACTTAAAGAAATCCTCAGAAAATGTAAATAAAGGGTAATTGTTCACATAAAGGAGGAACAGGGACATGAAGGACGGTTTTATCAAGGTAGCAGCAGGAACACCGGATGTACAGGTGGCAGACTGTGAATTCAATGCATCGGAAATCATCAAGATGGTTCATGAGATGGAAGCAGAGGGAGCAAAGGTCATGGTGTTCCCGGAATTATGTATCACAGCGTATACCTGCGGGGATCTTTTCTGGCAGGAAAACCTTCTGGAGGAAGCAAAGAAACAGTTATTCCGCATTGCAGAAGAGACAAAAGATGTAGAGGCGCTGATTTTCGTAGGACTTCCGCTGGAATACAAGGGCAAGCTTTATAATGTGGCAGCTGGTCTGAATCATGGAGAGGTGCTCGGTTTCGTACCGAAGATTCATATTCCAAACTATAACGAATTCTATGAGGCAAGATATTTTACTTCCGGAGAGAATGTGGACGGAACAGTGACTGTCCGCACAGAAGATTATGGATTCTGCCATATGGATGAACTTGACGATAATGACGATGTGGAATTTGATCTTGAGGCAGAGATCGAAGCACTGGAGGAAGAGGAATTCGAGGAACTGGAAGAGGTTGAGGACGACCCGGATTATATTGATGAAGATGAAGAAGAACTGATGGAACAGGATATCCCGATTTCATCCAACATACTGTTTACCTGTCCGGATATGCCAAAGCTCAGGATCGCAGCAGAAATATGCGAAGATCTCTGGGTTTTGAATCCGCCAAGTGTGGCACACGCCTATCATGGAGCAAACCTGATCGTAAATCTGTCTGCAAGCGATGAGGTTGTCGGTAAGGATTCCTACCGCAGAAGTCTGGTAAGTGCACAGTCTGCAAGACTCCTCTGCGGCTACATCTATGCGACTGCAGGTGAGGGAGAATCCACACAGGATGTTGTCTATGGAGGACATAATCTGATTGCAGAAAATGGCACAATTCTTGCAGAGAGCAGACGTTTTGTAAACGGTGCACTCTATGCAGATTTGGATATCCACAGACTGGAGAATGAGAGAAGAAGAATGACAACCTGTCGTTTTGCACCGGATCTGGCTCCGGAAGGACAGGATGTATTCTATAATGAAGTTTATTTTAATATCAGCAGAGGAACCACAGAACTTACACGGAAATTTGATTCCAGACCATTCGTACCGGGAGTCAGAGAAGAAAGAGAACGTCGCTGCGATGAGATCCTGAACATTCAGGCGATGGGACTTAAGAAACGTCTTGCACATATCCACTGCCAGAATGCAGTGATCGGTCTCTCCGGCGGACTGGATTCTACTCTGGCACTTCTGGTGACTGTCCGTGCATTTGACATGCTTGGAATGTCAAGAGAGAAGATCACGGCAGTAACCATGCCGTGCTTTGGAACCACAGACCGGACATATAACAATGCCTGCCAGTTAAGTAAATGCCTTGGAACATCGCTTAAGGAGGTAAATATCCGTGAGGCGGTAAATCTTCATTTCCGCGATATCGGACATGATCCTGAGGTACATGATGTCACCTATGAGAACGGACAGGCACGCGAACGTACACAGATTCTGATGGACATTGCAAACCAGTCCGGCGGTATTGTGATCGGAACAGGAGACCTCTCCGAGCTTGCTCTTGGATGGGCGACCTATAACGGAGACCACATGTCCATGTATGCAGTGAACGCATCCGTACCAAAGACCCTGGTCCGTCATCTGGTAAGATATTATGCAGATACCTGTGAGGATGCAAAGCTTGCAGAGATTCTTCTGGACATTCTGGATACTCCGGTGAGTCCGGAGCTTCTTCCGCCAAAAGATGGTGTGATTTCACAGAAAACAGAGGATCTCGTGGGACCGTATGAACTTCATGATTTCTTCCTCTATTATATGCTTCGCTGGACATTTCCACCGAAGAAGATCTTCCGTATGGCAAAGATTGCATTTGAGGGAGAATATGATGATGCTGTGATCCTGAAATGGCTGAAAACCTTCTATCGGAGATTTTTTATGCAGCAGTTCAAGCGTTCCTGTCTTCCGGATGGCCCGAAAGTAGGAAGTGTAGCAGTTTCTCCGAGGGGAGACTTAAGAATGCCGAGTGATGCATGTGCAAAACTCTGGATGAAACAGATTGAGGAACTTGAGGTGTGATTTATCACACCTCAATGTATTTTTCAGGAAGAAGCTGCCTTCTGGACAGTCTCTTCGATCGCATGGATAAGCATCTGCGCGGTGTATTTCTGGTCACTGGCATAATCAAGATTCTCCAGTGACTGTGTAGAATAGATCTGGCTGGCAAGAGAATCCAGAACCGGTTCTACAAGAGGAAACATAGCGGAGGTGCTTTCACTTAAATTTGCCAGATGAATGGAACGGATGCGGTCAGCATCCACAGCTACTTCCAGATCAAAGGAGTTATTATTTAACTGTATGGAAGTACGATAAATGCCGGGGGTATATCTGGAATCGGTCTTTTTTGAAGTGTTCACTGCTTTTCCGGGACCGAACATAAAAAATACCAGTACACCCAGGATAATGAGGAGAAGAAGAAAGATACAGGTGTAGATGACCTCTTTCATATGTAAGACGATGATTTTTGTTTTGGAGCTCATAGTCTGCGCCTCCTGATTCGCGGCTGCGGTACCCCGGTATAGCTAAATCTGCAGAGCACATTGAGGGATGCTTTTTATATATCCTATTAGGCTCTGTCTGAATTTATGTTACTTTTGTCAACAGGAAAGGTTGGAAAATATGTCCCTGCAGTTTATTATAGGAAATTCCGGTGCGGGAAAATCCAGCACCGCATATAGAAATATTATCCGGGATGCCAGGATGAATCCGGACAGGCTTTATTATGCGATCGTTCCGGAGCAGTTCACCATGCAGACGCAGAAGACGCTGGTGGAAATGCACCCGGACGGCGGCATTCTGAACATTGATATCCTGAGCTTTGACCGCCTTGCCTATCGCGTGTTTGAAGAGGTAGGCGGTGATACACGCAGGCTTATGGAGGAAACCGGCAAAAATATGGTACTTCAGAAGCTGGTGCAGATGAATCAGAAGGAACTGGGATATCTGAAGAACCAGATGAAAAAACCAGGTTATCTGGATGAAATAAAATCTTTGATCTCAGAGTTTATGCAGTATGAGATCAGGGAAGAAGAACTGGATGAGATGATACGTGAGAGTGAGGACAAAACGCTTCTCCAGATGAAACTCAAGGATGTAAAGGTTTTGTATCAGGCTTTCCGGGAATATCTTTCCGGGCATTTTATGACAGCGGAGGAAGTGCTGGAGGTTCTGGCAAAAGAAATCCCGTTTTCTGAGAAACTGAAGGGAAGTGTCGTTCTGCTGGATGGTTATACAGGATTCACGCCGGTCCAGATGGAAGTTCTCCGGGAACTTCTGGCAGTCTGTGCAAAGGTTTCTGTGACAGTGACCATGGATGTCAGAGAACAGTTTCTGGCGATGGGAAAACCGCATGAATTGTTTTATATGAGTCATAAGATGATCCGGTCTCTTGCAGAGCTCACAAAAGATATGGAAGAACCTGTCTGGATCGCACCGGGAAAACAGTCTCGATTTGCAGATTCTCCGGCCCTGGATTTTCTGGAGCAGCATCTGTTCCGTTATCACAGGAGTGTCTATGAGAAAGAGCAGCAGGAGATTCAGATTTTTTCTGCACGGGATCCGGAGAAGGAAATGGAAGAAACAGCCAGAAGAATTCTGCGGCTGGTTAGAGAGAAGGATTATCATTATGGTCAGATCGCAGTGATCACTGGAAATCTTGAGGAATATGGAAGTGTGGCAGGGCAGGTCTTTGAGGATGCCGGAATTCCATATTTTATTGATGAAAAACATTCCATTCTTATGAATCCATTTGTAGAATATCTCAGGGCGGCACTGGAGATGGTGGTTCAGGGGTTCAGCTATGAGAGTGTATTCCGTTATCTGCGCTGTGGAATGTCTGATATTTCCCGCAAAGAAGCAGATATGCTGGAGAATTATGTGATCGCACTTGGAATCCGGGGAATCCGGAAGTGGCAGGAGAAATGGGTGCGTGTCTATCGGGGCATGGATCCGGAACAGATGGAAGAAATCAATGAGATCCGTGAGAAATTTGCAGAAGAAGTGGGACTTCTTGCTGAAGGTTTTTCCGGAAGAAAGAAAACGGTGGAAGAATATTGCCGGTGTCTGTATGAATTTATCGTACAGAGCAGGATACAGGAAAAACTTCTGACACAGGAGCTTTACTTTGGTGATCTTGGAAACAAGTCGATGGAGAAGGAATATGCCCAGATTTTTGGGATCATGATGGAACTTCTGGATAAGATGGCAGAGATTCTTGGTGATGAGATGGTTTCTCCGGAGGAGTTTCTGCAGATTCTGGAAACGGGAATGACACAGGCAAAGGTTGCACTGATTCCTCCAAGCATGGATCAGGTTCTGGTTGGTGATATGGAGCGTACACGACTGAAGGATGTAAGAGCCCTGTTTTTTGTCGGAGTGAATGAGGGAAATATTCCAAAAAACACACAGACAGGAGGAATCCTGACAGAGATGGACAGAGAGTTCTTTAAGGATCAGGGTATGGATCTTGCACCGGGACCAAAAGAGCTTATGAACATGCAGCGGTTTTATCTGTATCTGAACCTGACAAAGCCAAAGGAACAGCTGTGTCTTTCTTACAGTCAGTCGAATGGAAGAGGAGAAGCCAGCAGTCCGGCTTTTCTGATCCATACGATCAAAAGACTGTTTCCGAAGCTTAACGAAGTGCGGGCGGATCAGCCGGAGAGTCAGATGGAGCTTCTGGAGACACCGGAAACCTCGATAGAATATCTTCTGGAAGGACTTACAGAGGAAAATACAGATGAACTGAGTCCTGTTTTTCGGGAACTGTACAGCTGGTATCTGAGAAGTCCAAAGTACAGACCACTGGCTGAAAAACTGACGGATGCAGTGTTTTTGCGAAAACCGGAGGATAAAATCAGCGAGAGTGTGGCGAAGGCACTGTATGGGGAAGTTTCTCCGCACGGGGCGACAAGGCTGGAACGTTTTTCGGCATGTGCATTTGCACATTTCCTGAAATATGGACTTGCCGTGACAGAACGAGTGGAATATGAATTCAAGGCGATGGATATGGGAAATGTCATTCATCAGGCCCTGGAAAATTTTGCAGTGGAGTTGAGAAGGAAGAAACTGGACTGGAGCAGTCTGGATGATAAAGTGAGGGATGAGATCGCGGATGAGTGTCTGGACAAGGTTGCGGCAGATTATGGAAATACGATCCTTCAGAGCAGTTTCAGAAACCACTATATGATTGAACGTACCAGAAGAATCTTGAGAAGGACGGTATGGGCACTGCAGGAACAGCTCAAAAACGGTAAGTTTAAGCCGGAAGGATTTGAGGTTTCCATAGGTGGAGGAAGGATCGACCGACTGGATACTCTGAAAGAGGACAACCGGGTTTATGTGAAGATCATTGACTATAAGACAGGAAACACTTCTTTTGACCTGGTGAGTATTTATTATGGACTGCAGCTGCAGCTGGTGGTCTATATGGATGCGGCCATGCAGGCAGAAAAGAGGCTCTACCCGGAGTGTGAAGTAGAGCCGGCAGGAATTTTTTATTACAATGTCAAGGATCCTATGATACAGAAAACGCTTCAGGAAGATCTGGATGAACTGGATCCGGAGATCATGAAAAAACTGAAGATGAATGGGCTGGTATCCTCTGATCCGGATGTGATCCAGAAGCTGGATGCATCGGCTGCCTCACTTCCTCTGTCCTATACGACAAAGGGGGCACTGCGTAAGGGTTCTTCTGTGGCAAGTCCTCAGAGATTCCGGCTTTTGAATGCCTATGTGAAGAAAAAGATCACAGAAGTACAGGATTCTATCCTGACAGGAAAGGCAGATGCCTCTCCATATGAGATAGGAAACAAAAATGCCTGCACCTACTGTGCATACCAGGGCAGCTGTGGATTTGACCGTAAGATCCCGGGCTATGAATTCCGGAGACTGAAGCAGTTTGCAGACGAGGAAGTCTGGAAGAATTTTGAACAGGAGGCAAAGTGAGATGGGAATGAAGTGGACCGAGGAGCAGAGGAAGGTTATCACTCTGCGTGACAGAAATATTCTGGTCAGTGCGGCAGCCGGCTCCGGAAAGACAGCCGTCCTGGTACAGAGGATCTTAAGTAAGATCATGGATCCAAAAAGGCCGGTGGATATCGACCGGCTTCTGATCATGACATTTACAAGAGCGGCGGCAGGAGAAATGAAAGAGAGAATCTCCAATGCGATCGATCAGGCATTGTACGAAAATCCGGACAATGAACATCTGCAGAAGCAGGCAACACTGATCCATAATGCCCAGATCACGACGATCGATGGATTTTGTTCCTATATCATCCGGAATTACTTTCATATGGTGGATCTTGATCCGGGATATCGTACTGCAGAAGAGGGAGAACTGAAGCTTCTCAAGGAAGATGTCATGAAGGATCTTCTGGAAGAGGCATATAAGAAAGCAGATCCGAAATTTCTGAGTCTGGTTGAGTGCTATGCATCAGGAAAATCCGATGATGAGATTAGAGAGATGGTCTATAAGCTTTATAATGCGGCGATGAGCCATCCTTTTCCGGAAGAGTGGCTGGAAGAATGTCTGAATGTCTATCAGGTGGAAAATATAGAAGATCTCCGCAAAACAAACTGGATCCGTCTTCTCTGGGAAACGCTGGATGAAAAGGTCATACAGGCAGAAGCACTGGCAGAGAGTGCCAGAAGACTGTGTGAAGAGCCGGACGGTCCCTATATCTATGAGGAAGCACTGGCAGACGATCTGAATTTCTGGAGAGAGATAAGACGGCTTAAGGATACCAGAGATTATGACAAGGTGGCAGAGACTCTCGCAGGTCATACGTTTGCGAAACTTTCAGCAAAGAGGGACAGTTCCATAGATCCGTTCAAAAAAGAGCAGGCGAAGGAACTTCGGGATGAAGAAAAAGAAATTTGTAAAGAGCTTTCGACGAAGTTTTTTAATCAGAAGGAAGAAATCCTTCTGGAACTGATCGCCTGTGCAAGAGAGCCGCTGGAAGGACTGACAGAGCTTACACGTCAGTTTAAGGAGGCTTTTTCCAGGAAGAAAAGAGAAAAAAATCTTCTGGATTTTACGGATATGGAGCACTTTGCACTTCGGATCCTTGTCGAAAAAGTGGATGAAGAACTGATACCCACACAGGCGGCCCGTGAATTATCCGAAAAGTATGAAGAGGTCATGGTGGATGAATATCAGGACAGTAACTTTGTGCAGGAGCTTATCACAACGATGGTATCTGGCTGGGTGTCAAAGCGCAAAAATATTTTTATGGTAGGTGATGTCAAGCAGAGCATCTACCGTTTTCGTCTGGCAAGGCCGGAGCTTTTTATGGAGAAATATCATAGTTATTCTCTGGAAGACAGCGAGGAACAGAGAATCGACCTGCACAAAAATTTCCGAAGCCGTGCAGAGGTACTGAATTCTGTCAACTATATATTCCGTCAGATCATGGGAGAGGATCTTGGAGGAATCACTTATGATGACGATAATGCTCTGTATCCGGGAGCATCCTTTCCGGATGGAGAAGATCCGGAGTTTGTCCGCACAGAGGTTCTCATTGTAGAAAAAGACGGCGAGGAAGCACAGGATGAGCAGGAGCAGAAAAATGCGAGAGAGATGGAAGCCCTGGCAATCGCACAGCGCATCCACAGGATGATCGGAAAGGACAGGATCCTGGATAAAGAAACCGGAGAATATCGCGAGATAAGGTATGGAGATATTGTGATTCTTCTGCGAAGTGCCACGGGCTGGTCAGAAACCTTCAGCCAGGTTTTAAGTTCCAGAGGGATTCCGGTGTACTCTGCGTCGAGAACAGGGTATTTTTCTGCACAGGAGGTGGTAACACTTCTTAACTATCTGAGAGTCTGTGACAATCCGCTGCAGGATATTCCGCTGACAGGCGTACTGCATTCTCCGATCGTAGGCTGTACGGCACAGGAGCTTGCGATGCTTCGAAGTGAATGTCCGGATGGAAGAGTATATGACAGTATCTGCGCTTACGTGGAAAAGGCAGAGGAAATATCCGAAGAAAACGTGGAAAAACTCCGACTTGTGCAGAAGTTGAAACTGTTTTTGAGCCAGCTCACAAAATTTCGTGATATGGCGGCTTATACACCGATCCATGAGCTTATCCTGTACATTCTCAAAGACACGGGATATGGCAGATATGCAAGGGCAATTCCGGGAGGTGCACAGAGAGGGGCAAATCTGCATATGCTGGTCGAAAAGGCAATGGATTATGAAAAAACCAGTTACAGGGGACTGTTTAACTTTATCCGTTATATCGAAAAGCTTCAGAAATATGAGGTGGATTTCGGTGAAGTCAATCTGGCAGATGCAGGCAGCGGTGCTGTGCAGATTATGACAATCCACAAAAGCAAGGGACTGGAGTTCCCGGTCGTGTTTGCGGCAGGGATGGGAAAACAGTTCAATTTCCAGGATATCAATGCGAAATTTCTGATTCATCCGGAGCTTGGCTTTGGGGTGGATGCGATCTTTCCGGAAAAGAGACTGATCGTATCGGCAATGCAGAAGCAGATCATCCGCAGGGAACTGAAAAGAGAGAACCTGGGAGAGGAACTGAGAGTTCTCTATGTGGCACTGACTAGAGCAAAAGAAAAACTTATTATCACCGGTTCGATGGGGAATATAGAGGCTGCATTAAGAAGCGTGTCCCGCTATATGCACAGTGAAGAAACCCTGCTTCCACTGGACGTGCGCTCGGAAGCCAGAACCTACTGGTCCTATATCCTTCCAGCACTGGTCCGCCATCCGGCAATGAAAGAACTTCTGGCGGAGTACGGGATTTTTGGGAAGCCGGAAAAAATCTGTGAAGAAAATGCAGATTTTCTGATCAGCAAGGTGACACTTGGAGAACTGGTACAAGGAGAGATACTGGATCAGACAGATGCACAGCTTCGGGAAGTATTTTTCAGGGAATGGGACAGTGAAAAAATTTACGATGAAAACATCCGGCAGGTGCTGAAAGAGAAATTTGACTTCAGTTATCCGTATGCATACCTCAGAGAACTGCCGGTGAAGGTAAGTGTTTCAGAACTGAAAAAACGAAAATATGCAGACGAGGAAGAAAAAGAATCTGCTCTTTATCCGGAGCCGGAGATGGTTCAGATCGTACCGGGATTTATTTCCGGCGAGAGAGAAGTGACGCAGGGAGCAGCTCGTGGAACAGCCTATCACCGGGTGATGGAATGTCTGGACTATACCCGTCTGGATGGAATCCGGGAGATTGACGGACAGATCAGAACCTTGGTGGAAGGGCACAAGATGTCACCGCAGGAGGGCGAATGCATCTACAGAAGAGATATCCTTGGTTTTGCAGAGTCAGAACTGGGACAGAGAATGAAGCGGGCGGCACAGGATAAGAAACTTTACCGGGAGCAGCCGTTTGTGATGTCCGTTCCGGCAAGTGAGGCAGATCCGTCCTATCCGGAAGATGAAACCATTCTCGTGCAGGGAATCATTGACGCATGGTTCCCGGAGGGGGATGAGATTGTTCTTGTGGACTACAAAACGGACCGTGTGAAAGAAGCCGGGGAGCTGAAAAAGCGGTATGAAAAACAGCTCGCCTATTACCAGCAGGCACTGGAGCGGACGACAGGGAAGAAAGTGAAAGAGAAAATTATTTATTCGCTGGCACTGGATGAAGAGTTGGTATTGTAGGAAAAAACTACTAAAAAAAACAACTGTCAAAACAGGGATAAAGTATGATATCATGGTTGAGAAACAAACAGGTATTGAGAAACAAAGAGAAAAAAGGAGATTCAGCGATGATTCGAAAAATTGTTCAGATAGAGGAAGACAGATGTACAGGATGCGGGCTTTGTGCGCATGCCTGTCATGAAAGTGCGATTGCGATAGTTGACGGGAAGGCAAAGCTGATCCGGGATGACTACTGCGACGGATTCGGCGACTGCCTGCCGGTTTGTCCGGCAGATGCGATTTCGTTTGTGGAGCGGGAGGCGCTGCCGTACGATGAGGAGGCGGTAAAAGAGAACCAGCGGAAGGCAAAAGAGGCGGCCGGGCAGGAGAATACCGGAGCAGGAAAAGCAGGTGAAAACAGCTGGGCGATTGACCGTGCAGATGCGCAGGAAAATTCTGCAGCAGTTCCGTCCCGGCTCCGCCAGTGGCCGGTGCAGATCAAGCTGGTGCAGGAGCGGGCTTCGATGTTTGCAGGAGCAGACCTTCTCGTTGCGGCGGATTGTACAGCGTATGCGTATGGAAACTTCCACCAGGATTTTATTCGGGATCATGTCGTTCTCGTAGGCTGTACAAAACTTGACGATATCGATTATTCCGAGAAACTTGCGCGGATTTTTATGTGCAATGATATTAAGAGTATCACGGTTGCACGCATGGAGGTTCCGTGCTGCGCAGGAATGGAGCGTGCCGTGAAGATGGCGCTGAAAGAGAGTGGAAAGAAGATTCCGGTGAAAACCGTGGTGATTTCTACGAAGGGGGAAATTTTGTAGAAAATCAGATATAGTAATTAGCGTGTGCCCTTAAAAGTATTTTTACAATTGGTACATTCTGCTTTGTGGAATATGTAAGACGAAAAAAATGAAAAGCTCGGTAAGAGGTATTAGAAAAATGAGTATGACGAAGATACAAGAGGAGCTTCTTGGTGCGCTGATCGGTCTGGCCCGGTCGGTAGATGGAAGAGGAGGAGCAGCAAAAGGTGAATCGCAGGAGTTTTCCAGCGGTGACAGCAATGGTCACCGCCCGGACAAAGCCACGCATGAGATTCTGCTTGGCGGAATTTGTGCGGCAAATCCGGAAAAAGAGCTGAGGGAAGAAGATGGGAAATCCTGGATTGTACGCGTGGAGGCAGAAAAGAATCGTCTGAATCCGGATTGCGCAGTGTGCAAAGGAAAATGTGGCAGAACAGATAACTATGATCTCGAAGAAATGGAGACAGATGAACCGTCGGACCGGGCACGAAAAGAGCAGATTCTTGCGGAATTGTTTCCGATGGCAGAAAAACTGCAGCAGCTTCGGAAAGAAACAAAAGAGCAAAACGAAGAATTGCAGGGGGCGGTTAATTTTTTGTATAAGGCATTGTTTGCGATTGGAAACTATGTCGGGGAAAAGAGTCTGCAGAGTGTGGCGCAGGAGATGAATAACCTTTTTGTTAAATTGGAAAATGTATTAAAATAAGTAGAAAATAAGAAAAATCCTCTGTCCGGAGTGTATAAAAAACCCCGGAAACAGGGGATTTTTTGCGTTCTGCGCCAAGTGCATAAAACGTATTATCGCGTTTTCACAAAGTTTTGCAAAAGCAGACAAAATTGCAGACAGGCGCTTGCAACAGAAAAATGAATAGGTTATAACATTATAACAAGGTGGCAGGAGAACCAATACAAAGAAATGAGATTCTAGTGGCATATAAACAGAAAGAATACAGGGAAAAGATGAAAAGGGACGGAAGCGGGATGGAGCAGAAAACATATATCCTTCTGAATGCTGGCGGAACGGAAATCAATGGAACTGATCAGTCCCGGGGAAACGGTAGCAAGAAGTCTGCAGATTCCACTGACGGAGCCATGTTATTGCCTGAAACGTGTGAGGAATGCTGTGGGGAAACCCATGGTCTATACCATTACGTATCTGAAAAAAATCTGTGAACTGCCAACAGAGCCGAATCCTATATGGAATCGCTGTATCAGTATCTGCGGGAGGAACATGAAATCTATATTGAATCCGGCCGGGATACGCTCGAAGCGGCACTTCCATCGGAAGAGGTGCAGAAGGCGCTGAAAATTGATGCGCAGATGCCTATTTTTATCCGGACACGGCAGACATTTCGGAAGGGCGGCGAGGTTTTTGAATATTCGATC
>OIWK01002032.1_pt1 | contig 17203 bp, 21 predicted proteins | sample 1587401 | NCBI WGS metagenome assembly OIWK01 (sample SAMEA3888911, study PRJEB22519) | human gut metagenome | biome: human gut; feature: human-associated habitat; material: faeces | place: Denmark | collected 2009
CGATTTTATCAACATAAATAGAAAATATCTGTATTGATAATATACGCCCCCTATGGCATACTATGAGTGAGGGGAAATTTAAAATAGAAAATATCTGTATTGATAATATACGCCCCCTATGTAGGAAAGGATGGGTTCTATGAGTATGACTGCCGATCAGTATGAAGATTATGTGAGTATTGTGAAAGCATTAAGTCAGAGATATCCTGAAGTGAATGGTCAAGAGTTTTATCAGCGAATCTTTCCTGATAATGAAATGACTGGAGAATTGGGAAATGATTATAGCAGACCCAATGCGATATACTTATATAAACCAAATGGGGTTCTAAAAGACGGACAGCGGAAGTTACGGCGTAGGATTATGCTAGCTGATACATGGGAGAAGGATTACGGTGAGTATGTTGAGAAGAATGGATTGACCTTGTGCAGTGGTTTGGCATATCGTGGCCGAGCCAATAAATTAGCTAATGCCAGACAGATGAATGCCCTGATTATTGATTTGGATGGTGTTGGGATGAAGGAACTACAGAATCTGTTTCTCCGATTCCAACTACCAGCAAGTCATATACGTTCTATGCCGGTGCCAACATATTTGGTAGTATCGGGGACCGGAGTGCATCTGTATTACGTATTACAAGAACCATTGGCTCTTTTTCCCTATATCAAGATACAAGCGAAAAACTTGAAATACGATCTGACTTTTCGTGTGTGGGAATATGGCGGAACTTCAAAGCTGAAAGAAGTGCAGTACCAATCTATAAACCAAGGTTTCAGGATGGTTGGGAGCATCAACAACAAGTATGGCGTCATTTTGCGGGCATTCCGGACCGGAGAAAAGATTACGGTTGATACATTGAATCAATATTGTGATGATGAATCACACCAGGTAGATACGTCCAAGAAGTTTTCTTCAGCATCAATTACATTAGCTGAAGCGAAGCAAAAATACCCAGAATGGTTTGAGAGGAGAGTTGTACGTGGGGAATCTCGTGGCCATTGGATTTGCAGCCGTGCCGTATATAAGTGGTGGTGTCGGCAGATACCGAAAGTTGTAGGTGGTCATCGATATTTCTTTCTGATGTGCCTGGCTATCTATGCGTGCAAGTGTGGTATTTCAAAGGATGAATTGAAAGATGATATGGATAAGATGTTTGACCAATTAAAGAAGATACAGCATGACAATGTTTTTACGCAAGAAGATGTTTTATCTGCATTAGAAATGTACGATCGTGAATTCTATCGGTTCCCCATTGATGATATAGAAAAGGTGTCCGGCATCCGGATTGAAAAAAATAAGCGGAATTATCGTCCTCAAGCCTTACATCTAGCTAGAATCCGGAAAATGCAGGAAGTAGATTACCCTGATGGTGAATGGCGCAACAAAGATGGTAGGCCTATAACCAAGGACAAAGTAGTTATAGCCTGGAGACAACAGCATCCTTCCGGAAACAAAGCTGATTGTATCCGGGATACAGGGCTTTCACGACCTACTGTCGCTAAGTATTGGAATATCAAGGTATAAACCAAAAGTATTTTCGGTTTATACCTTTCAAGGCTGGAAATACGGGATTTACAACTATATTTTTTGAATATATACTAAACCTAAGAACTTGAGTTTAGTTATTGAGAGGATTCTATGAAAATATGGATATGTCCTATAAATGAGAACAAAGAGAAAATACCAACTATAAACTAAAAGTTTAGTTAGTTTATAGTTGGTATTGGCTTAAATATCAGAAAAAAGAGCGAAAAAAATAGGCATAAACTAAACCATGAAACTTTGGTTTATACCATAGGAGGCAATTGAGTGTATACTGCAAAAGAACTTCAGGATAGATATAAAATGAATAGTAAACAAGCCTTTTTGAAGTATGTTCGGGAGCATTTGGATATTATCAACAAAGATGGGGCTCATGCAGTGAAGAATGCCTCGAATGGATGGGAATTCGACGAAGTTGCTGTGAAATTGCTCGATCATTTCAGAGGAATTTCAAAAATAAATGTTGTACAGGAAGTAGAATCTGATCGAATCAGACAATTGAATGAACAGATTGCGAACCTGCAGACCATGATAAATGCTTTGCAACAGAAAGTTATTCAGGCCAATGAAGAAACGAAGACCGCACTTAAAGAATCGAATCAACTTCTAAAAGAACGGCAGCCATTGATGTTGGCTGCCGCTGAATTAAAAAAATCGAAGGAACGGATTGAGGAACAGGATAAAATGATTGAGGCCCTTAAAGCAGCCATGAATGATTGGAAAGACAAGCAGGTTCAAATCGATGCGTCAGTGGATGAAGAGCGCAAAAGGGAACGTACTGAATTGGCAAAGGCTAGGACTGATATAGCGCAATTACGTGAAGAAAATCAAAGTCTCCGTACACGGAGTTTCTGGAAACGGCTTTTGAATCGATGAATAGACGATTGGTTGCGATGTGCAAAAACGCCACTATCAACTTTTTTGATAGCGGCGTTGTAGGAATTACCTTTCTTTGATTTTTTTTGGCTGCTTGTTGGCCAGTAAATCATCAACTAGCTCGATTATATTTTCGCCCATGGCATAAGCAACATGCTCTAATTTTCCGGTCGTATCTTCGCAAATTATCTTTGAGGGATTTTTTATGGACAAGTAAGCTCCTGTTGAAGAACGGGGTATAGTATTGCCATCGGAATCGACGTCAATGATTTGATAGCCACAGTATAGGTATCTGCCGGGAGACAATGTTAACGTATCGTAATCATTGTTGGCTGGATATGTAGCGGTATATGTTTTTTGGGGTGTAAAATTTTTGGGCTCATTTTTCTTTGGAGTGGGGGGCAGGGTATCCGTAAAGTCCTTCGGTTCTTTCCAAATCACATCATTTGAAACATCCTCTTCAGGGAAAAAAGTAGGATCACTGTCATCAAAACAATAGAGGTATTGTAGGTTTGTCTTTTTGGGCTTAATCATGAGGAATCGCAACCTTTCTTTTGGTATTCAATACGCCGTTGGTAACTTTGGTACAAGTGGTTCGGGAGATGGGGTCAATTCCTAGGAAGGAGGATATCAAATCTTGTTGCTGTTTCTGCTTTAACTGAAGCTGAGCTGGGGATGGTGATCTATGGGATGTGAACACTGTATCTTGTACTTGCCATACTGGCTGTGGGGAATATGATGGAATGGGAGGAAGATATATGTCCTTCGGTACTTCCATATTTTCTTTTTCCGATACATCGTGCATATCTTGCTGGCCATTAGCGACCAGTGAAGCTGATGTCTCTGTATTTCTGGACCTTATGATTTGGGATAGTTCCGGCAGGTTATCTTTGAGAAGGATATCGTTGACTTGCGCTAAAAGGCTTTTGAATTGCTTTGGTGAAATCTGATAGCGCCTGTTGTTAAAAACGTTCACAGGATGTATTAGGATGTGCCCATGGATATGATTCGGCTTATCCTGATGAACAGCGAAAATCAGCGGATAGTTGTGCCAGAGGATTTTCATTTTTTCCAGTACATCGTACATCTTTTCGGGATTGTTGCAGTTTCCAGGACTTAGGATGACATGATGGAATAAGCGAGTCTTGGAGGTAGTACCTTTTTCCAAGATATCCCATGCCTCCTCTGGATCGGTCAATGATAAGTATTGCTCGCCCATAAGGCTAGAGCTGGTCTTCCTTTTATCGATGATATAGGCGATGGCATCGTGTACGCTTTTTAAGCGTGTTGACTGTGATCCCGCCATTTTTAAGATACTATGCGTCATTTTAGTTTGCCACCTTTCTCGTATTTTTGTAAGACTTGGTAAACTGTATCCCCCAGTCGCTGCGTATCGAGGGGGAGAAAGGAATGTGAAATCAGGAGATACTTTTTGAGGGTGAGCATGAAGAGAGCGTCATCTTCCAGATGAGACAAGCTTCCTTCATCCTGTTTTTTGGAGTTATCGTCTGGCCCACTTTCAAGATTTAAGGTCGATATTTGATCGGTTAGTAGCTTGCGTATCGCCGCTGTGCGACTTAAATTCAGCATGCTCCGATATTTTTCGAGTTTGTCGCATAGGTCTGTCGGTAACCGTATTGATAATTGTTCGCTTTTTTCCATAACTTAATCCTTTCTACAAAGTGTATTTATATTCTTTATATCTGAATAAATATCTATATCGATGGCCTTGACATTTTCAAGATTCCATTTTATTCCTGTGTATCCACGAACGTTACCAAAGTTTATGGATGACAGGTTTTTCTTGGTATAGCAAGGGCGAAAACGCTGTTCGATGTAGGCTGAAAGCCATCTTGTTGAGATGAGGTCGTAACCTTCGCGTCGGCAGAATTGTTTAAAAATCGCATTAATATCGGATTTTCGTACAAAATCAGCGTCACTGCCGATGTCGAGAAAATCGTCGCAGAATGCGACCTGTGGGTTCATCGACGCTTGGAAGCGCTTTACCGCTGCTGCTGATGCAGCATCGGTCGTGGGTTGTCGATTTTTGAAGAAACTACTCTGAGCCGCTTGGAAGGCCAGTGATATGACTGCATTTTTTTCCTCTTCCAGCTCATCGACGAGACCCGGATTTCTTTTATCCAACGGTACGGATCGAGGAAAAGTGAGGACGCAAAGCCGATCTAGGAATGGTTCGACTTCAGCCGGTTTTAATTGCGGGAAAGCATTGCCCGCAATTGCGAGTTTGGCAGTGAAGGGCCGGCTCCGGCTTACTTCATATTTTTGCGAAAATGTCACATTTTCGTTGCAGACGGCCCTTTTAAAAACGGATATATTGAAGGACGAATTACTGTCGATATCGGCGCATAAATTTAATTGCTTTCCGTATAAATCACCATTATTGTTGTACTGGCCGATTTCTCGAAGATCCAGGGTGGAGACGGATTTTGGGTCCAAGCATCTGCGGATGAACTCGAGGATGACGCTTTTTCCCGAGCCCGGAACTCCGACAAGGAAAATGGCTTTCCGGAAATTCTTGACAGGTGATAAAAGGTAAGAAATGGCTTCGAGAAGCCGCGTTTTGGCGGATTCGTTGTCTTCAAATGTGTCTTTGATGAATTTATTGAATGTTGGACATGAATCCCAAGATGCATTTTTTTGGTAATCCGCCTCAATTTGATAACGAAAGGCTACGTTGGGGAATTTTTCATGGAATTCGGCGCGTTTATAGACCTCTCCTGAATAAATATTTAAAACTGCATTGCGGAATAGGACGAAATCGTCGGAAATGGTTAAGGGAGCTGCGTCGGCGGCTGTTTTAAAGAAGCGAACATCAACGCGAATATCGTCGAGAATTTTTTTCAATCTTTTTGCTGACAGCGCGGCCTGTGCATCAAGGGTGAAAAACAGGTCACGGAAGGCTAGTTGGCTCTTTTCGTCGGATTCAAGAACTTGCCATAGAAGCCCATCAATGGAAAAACACAAGTCCTCATCAATAATTTTTATGAGACCAGTTTTCAATATGGCGTTTTTTAGCAATAACGGATTTACGTCGCCGTTCTTTTTCACGAAATCACTTATGATAATTTTTTTCATTTGTAACACCTCTTAATTGGCTTTTTTTAAGCATTAATTGCTTCAACGACATTATCTCACGACGAGGCGCTACGGTCTTCGGGGGATTTTTTTGCACATTTGGTGGTCGTAGATTGTTGGGGTATAATGGAAATACGACGGAGGTGTTATTATGGAAAAATGCTATGATGAAGCTTTATCCAAGCAGATGAATCGCGCTCAAGATGTTTTAAAAAGTATTGTTGAATCAATCAATAATATAAAAGATACTGGTGCCTATCAAGATGCCGACTGGTATCAAAAACTGAGGCATTTATATGAAATGCCTAGGTTTGATAGGCGAATAGAAATCTGGGATGGAGATATTGCTAAGGAAAAACGTAATAGACAATTCGAGCTAAGTGCAGAGAATATTTCACACATAATAAGTATTATTAAAGAGTATAACTACCAACAGCCATGGGATTTGAAATGGACTGAAGAAGCAGCGTTCAGGACTATCTGTGATATCCCTATAGAGATTCCAGGACTAACGGTAGTACCGACTGAGGACAATACCGATCCTTTATCTGGAGTCCTTATCTTAGGGGCATTACATGGTGAGGATTTCCAATTACCAGAACGTCCGGATATAGCAAATAGCTTTGAACGCAAAGATTATAATACTAATATCAGCAGAAGATTTCGTGATAACTTCAAACCTTTTATTAAGCAGATATTCAAATATTTTAAGGATGATTCCATAGAGGGCGCACTTGACAATTTGTTAACCTTGAAGAACCCTTATAGCGAAAAACTGTTCTGGCAATATGACTACTGTGAGGTTTTCTATAATGATGACAAACGCCGTAATAAAGTCCAACGCTTGAAGACAATCAGCATGAAAAAGGTTATTTCCTCGTATGATTCCATCCTTGATGTGCAAAGTCCAGAACAAAAGTTGTTGATACTGTTTAAGACCCTCATCTATATTCAGCTCACCAATCAACAACGATTGGAATTATTAGCCTATGATTTTGCTGATCAAGAGAGAAAGTATGATTTTTTTTTGGAATCAGATAAGTCAAAGGCCAGTAACTATAAATATGAAAACTTTTCAGAGATTGAGTCCTTTTTATGAGAACATGATTGGCCATACCTCACAGAAAGAAATTTCCGATTCTTTTGATGAAACATCAAATATCATGCCGATTGTCTTTCGTCAGATGAATCATATACGTAGATTGATGCTATTTTTTGTTGCTAGTAATCTAATGGTGTATCTATACAGATACATATCTACTATCAAAGTAAGAGAAATGAAGCCCTTTTTTGAATCGGTGTACTATACCCCTTTTTCTACTATCGGAAATTGGGAATGGAAAGATACTTACAGCCTTATAAAGCCGTTTTTTCCATCTAAGGATGAACGTCAGGTTTCTCAGTTGTATAAAAAGGGATTAAAAGCATTGGCACATACGTATTTGAAGAAATATCAGTACAATTCAGAAGAATATCGGGATGAACCTGAATGGTATCAGGAGCATGGATTATATGAAAGAACGACTATATTAGAATTGCTTTCCATGATGGTTATTTGTGAAACACTGAAAGATATAGACGCAAAGGATATATGGTCGAAAGAATATGGAACTTATAGAAAGGGCCGCACAACAATAGGGTATCTGTTGAAAAATATCCGTACAGTAACTAGGCCCCCCTATATGTTTGCTAATATAATGAGACGTATCCATAAGATGCTGTGTTGGTTCTTTTTGCTTCCTATGTGCAAGAGGGAGTCGAATCGAATGGATTTGTCTCAAATGCCTGAACGTATTAAAATGTTCTGGAATCTGATTGGAAGTCAATATTAGTAGAAGAAGTATAATGAAGCCTGTAGTATGTTATTCCCAGGCGAACTAGTTCGCCTGGGTGCCCTGAAACCTTCTTCATTAATTACCGATTGAATAGGCTATAATTCGGATTGTGTAATATGGATTAATAAATAAGTTTTCAGGGCACCAGGATTCCTATTTGTGATGCAATATACTTGTATGACAAAGTAACGGTATAATTTGAAACAGAAAGATTTTCCGGAATTTCGGAACAATAATGCGGAAAATGAATTTCTTTTTACCCCCCCAAAAAAAACGGAATTGCGGAACCATGATGGGAGGGGGAAAATGAATTTCTCGTTACCAAAAAAAAACGGAATTACGGAACAACACTGAGGAGGAAGCTATCATTGACTTCCTCCCCACGTTGGTTTTAGAATTTATGCGCTTTCCCTTGCTTCGTGCTGGCATCTCATGCAAAGCTCTCGGCCGAACTGTTGCTTAGAATAGGCCGCCACTTTATCACTGATGCGAGCACCGCAATCGGCGCAAACATGGGCTTTTCCCGTCGTATTTGCACCTTGTCGGCTAGTATGGGGAGGTCGTTTGACTTCATTTGGCGTCGTTTGGCAGGTGGCGTTACTCCCTGTACTGGCCAATGTATGTTCGTCGGTCTTTGCGTCAGCTTCTGGGTCATCACCCGTACTGATGTTCAGGGTCAGCATATAGGCATACTTTATAGCAGCTGTTTCAGCCTTCATGACAGCCTTATCTCCTGCATCCTGTCCAGAACCGATACCCATGATTTCAAAGGTTTCACCGGTTTCAACATCCATCAGGGTAATCGTCATCTGGATAGTAGCCAGCTTTTCGATGTTCCCTTTCAAGGTCGTCACATCGGTCAGGTCGAATAGTTCTGGTTTGGCCAATGAGATGATGCCGTGTTTGACGAAGGACTGATTCACCTTTTCTAATACATCAGCACTTGTGGCATATTTATAGCCGTGGAACTGATTCTTGCCGTTTTTCTGGACGTAACTACATTCGTGCATGACATCCAACAATTTGGCGGCTAGTTTCTTCATAAATACATCGTCTCCTTTCTTAAACCATCCCAGATGAGATGGTACAGCGCTTCTGCGTCCTTCCCATCCGGGTAATACCAATCCGTTTCGCAGCCATTGAAGAAATGGATGTCGCCCACGTTGAAGCAGTCTTCATCAGCCCAGAGGAGCCGGAAATCATCGCCCCGGAAGGCTTCGGACAAGGCTTGGACGGCTTTTATGGGGGCTGCTTTACGGGTTACAAACTGAAATACAAGGAAACCATCTTCGTAATGGGAAATACAAGGCTGTCCGAAAAGGGCAGTCTTTGTGATTTCTTTGGGATGCGTGGTGATGATTTCCAAGATGTTCCCTATTTGATTGGCCATCGTATCACCTCATCGGAATCTTGTCTTTCGACACATCGAAGCACAGCTCTTTCTTTTCCAGATTCAAGCTGGCTTTATACAGTTCACCGTTGAAGGCGATGATACATTTGAAGTCGGGGAACTGAGCGATGACCTTCACGTTTTCTGTATGTATTGCGATTTCCATGTTTTCCAACCTCCTCTTCACATGGCTTCCTTTTCCCTAGCCAGTCTTTGGGCATAGGGGCAGTTACTACGGGCATCACAGTAAGATTCACACTTACGATCGTTCCAGCGCTCCTTTGAGGAGCAGATGGGTGGCAGCTTCTTTTCCTTCATACATTCATGGAATATTTCTGCCTTGTGATGGAAGTAGCGTAATAACCAACGGTCACTGATACGATTGATGGGGATGACGTAGATAGCTTGTGTAATACCCCGTTCAGCGGCTATTCGCAGGTTATTGTCCCGGCACATGGCTTGTATATACATTTCCTGCACTGGGAACCCTTCCTGTTCCAGCAAGAGACGGTAATAATTCAGCTGGATGGCCCAGTCCAATACGTGATGAGCACCATCATAGCGAAGTTCATTCCGATACTTTGGTTGTCCTTTCCGGGAGCCAGTCTTATAGACTTCACCTGTCGGAACCCGTTTTTTATATATCCCCAAAGCTTTCATGAGCTTATAGGAACTGGTGACTTTCAAGTCTCCCAGGACACCGTCGTTGTTGTTCAGGATGTTGCCATAAAGGTCAAACTTACCGCTGGTCAGCATATCACTGAGACGAACTTCACTAAGCATGTCACCATCAGTGAAATTCTCATTGATAGTATGGACTGCCTGACCATGCAAGGCATAGAGAACATCCTGTGGATTGACGGCATATTCTGTCGTACGCTTCAGATAGGTTTCCCGTACACCGGCAATCAATTCGGTCACGGTAGGTTCCTTGATATTTCGGTGAAGCGATTTGGCGATAGCCCTCAATGTTGGCAGGAACATACATCTTTTTCCATGAGGGCACTGGATGAGACATTCATTGATGGGTACTTCCTGTCCATTCGGACAGATGAATCGGGTTGCGGGCATGACACTCTCTCCTTTCTAAATCAATCATCCCAATAATGTGGGTGCTGTTCCCGGATGGACTTGTCACCGTATTTGCCGATGATGACATGGTCCAATAAGGAGATATGCAACAGTTCGCCGGCTGAAATCAAGTTCCGTGTCACAGCCAGGTCTTCACTGCTGGGTTCGGCATCCCCGGAAGGATGGTTATGGGCGACAATGATGGATGTCGCCAGATGCTGCAGGGCAGCTGAGAATACTTCCCTAGGCTGGGCCAAGGATGAATCTACCGTCCCGATGGTGATGCACCGGCATCCCAAGGGCTGGTTCTTGGTATTCAGGAAGACGGCCCAGAATTCTTCCACTGGCTTATCTTCGAGGAACTTGAAATACTGCATGGCTGCATACGGGGAATTTAGTCCCCGTGGGACCTTGACCTTCTGCAAGGCGATCCGGCTCACCATTTCACGCAGGCATTGCATCTTATGGAGTTTGGCTTCCCCAATCCCCTGATAAGACTTTAATTGTTCATCTGACGCCATCCGGAAGACGTTATATAAGTTGGAATAATCGTGCAGAAGCCCTTTGGCACTGGCTTCAGGGATGAAGGCAGACAACAACTGTTCATCAGTTACTTGTTTCAGGTTTTCCATACTAAGACCTCCTTAAAAAAAGGCCCCGATCCATAATGGACCGGGGCTTGCTCTGCATCGAATCATTTTTCCGCCAACACCAAGGCCGGGATGTCTGGAGTGACGTTCTTCATAGTCCTCATGTTCTTGGCTTTCAGCGCCTTATTGTCGACGGGAGCCATGAGGAATTCACCGCCGATACGTTCCATATCTGTCGCCCTTTCATAGCTTGCCGCCAGCTTACTGGCATCGGTGATGGCATTCATCATCCCATAACGGCTCAGGTCCCGTCCCATGAACAGGGAGCGCAGGACATTGCCCCGTTCGTTCTGGTTCAGCTGATACGTGTCGGCCAACAGTTCGACTTCCTGCACCGGATCATGGGTCAGCGGGATGTGCATAGCTTCCTTCATCTTATCGACTGTCATGAGGAAACGGCTTTCATCGACGGCACAGCGGACGATATCCTGTACCTTCATGAAGAAAGCCTTATCATCGGCCCGCAGGGTTTCATCTGAATATAGCTCATAGGCTTCATCGGCATCCATATCGACCTGTTTGCCTACATGGTACTTCTTCTGGCTGTAATCCTTGCAGATGAGACCATTCTTGCAGACGAGGCGGAAAATGAGCGGTTCGACCTTCAGGCTGCCAAGACCGACTTCACTGTTTGAAACCACAAAGCCAGCCTGTACGACGTCGCCGACAGCGACTTCTGCTTTCAACTTCTTGTTGACGACCTTGATATACATGTGGGATTCCGTCACTTCACAGCTTTCAATGTCGGCGCCTTTCATTTCATGGATGATCGGCAGGACAGCGGCACAGAGTTCAAGGTTGTCCAGACGACGATACCGTGCCGATAAGAAGGCACGCATCCGGCCATCGAGGGTACGGAGCATCCGGCGTTCCGGCTCTTTATGGAGCCAACCGTTGACGTTCTCATCCAGCAGGGCCGGATAGTCTTTCTGCATCTTCAGATAGTAGCGGAAGGGGATTCCTAAACGGGTAGCCAACTGCTGATGAGCGATGTCTCCCACCCGGTACGTTTCCATTTCATGGCCATTCTCGAACTGGACGATAGATTTACCATCCTGGGTCTTCATCGATAAAGCACTGGTATTGACCAAATAATCCTTGCGGGCATTGCGCTGACGTTCCAATTCAGCACCTAATTCAGCTAATGTTCTTCCTTGTTTCATGATATTCTCCTCCTATTTCTTGATAGCACTCTTGCTAAGAATAATTAAGATACCGGTTGCGACAGCTTCCAGAATTTTCAACCACGGCATAGGAACCTCTCCTTCCATCTAAAAAAAGACATAAAAAAGCCCTCAGTCCGGGAATGGACTGAGGGAAATAATGATGTATTATCATCAAAAGTATAGTATACAATTAAAAATATGTATTTTTACAGGCTATAGAATATAAAAGCCCCCACTTCAAATGAAGTGGGGGGTTCTTGTGTTCCGTCCTGTGATGAGGATATGTCCTTTAAAGGACAACGTGCGAAGCTATCCATATCTCTACAGTTCCGAGTTTCCGTCCCCTGATGGGGTTATGGCCTTTAAAGGACCATCAACGCAATGGGTTTGGAAGATCTGGAAAACGTTTTCCGTCCCCTGATGGGGTTATGGCCTTTAAAGGGCGTCCTTGAGAAGCCGCATATTTACTGGCTTGAAATTGCAGTTTGCGGGGGAGTCGGCTTTTTGGCTCCCATTCCTGTGAGAATATTCTCATAATCTGCTGTATCCCGCATAACCATCTCAGCGGGGCAGATTTTACTTTTCGGAACTTCTCCATGTGTATAGTATAGCACGAAAATATGGCATAAGAAAGGCATTTATCATCACTTTTCAATGTAATCAGATATCGAAGGATATATTATTCTGTGGATTCTTTGTACCTTTGCTTATATCGTGCCAACGTAGCTCTGCTGATACCTGTGATTTCGACGACTTCTTTATAGGTATGAGTTTTCAGCAATTCCAAGGCATTGTCTATGGTTGCTTTTTTGTATGGGGGACGACCTTCTCGATAACCTGCTTTAGTTTTCGCCACGGCCTTCCCAGCGGCAGTCCGTTCCAGAATCATGGAGCGTTCAAATTCGGCGAAGGCCAGCATGATGGTCAGGGTCAGCTTTCCTACGGCTGAATTGTCGATCCGGCCAATATTCAGAATGTTGACGATGATACCTTTATCTGAAAGCTGGCGCACAGTCCGCAAGCCATCTTCTGCATTTCTGGCGAAACGGTCTAGCTTGCAGCATACGAGTTCATCGCCGGGAACCAGTTTCTGAATCAAGGCTTCAAATTTTGGCCGGGCCGTCGTCTTCCCGGAATACTGTTCGTAGATGATGTTCTCTTTAGCGACGCCGGCATGAATCAATTCTTGTTGCTGCTCTTCCAGTGAATTGCCTTTCAGCTGAACCAATGCCGAGACACGAGCATAGCCGTATTTCATAATTAGGACCTCTTTTCCAAGTTATCGTTATGAGTAAGAGTTTTGAGACTAAATAAACACTGTTATTATAGCATATTTTCGACAGTCTCAAAACTTAAGAGTTTCAAGACACATACAGAATGAAATAATGATGGGTGATGATGCCAACTTGTCTGGTATATGATAAAATAAAGAAAAATTTATTCGGATTTATTCGGAGGAAGAATTATGAATTTTTTATATAATAAAAAAAATCCAGAATCCATCGAAGCCTACGCTAAAAAGATGATTGGCAAGACGTTCCGTGAAATCTGGGAAGAAAACGAAATGTCTTCGTCCAGATTGCTGAAAGAGAAGACAACGACTGATGGATATATGCAATCCCATGCCAATAAGCACTACAAAGGCGGTATGGGCAACCTTGTCGAGGAATGTTATTTCAAATACAAAAGTAATAATGATTCGGATCCAGATTTCAAAGAAGCCGGTGTGGAGCTGAAGGTCACGCCGTATAAGAAAGTAGGGAAAAAGCAGGCATTACGGGCCAAGGAACGATTAATCATCACGATGATTGATTATTACAACCTCGTCAAAGAACCTTCTTTCTGGGAAAGTCATGTCTGGAAGAAAGCGCAGCTTATCCTCTTGGTATGGTATCTCTATGAAAAAGGAAAGGAAAACATCGATTTTCATATCGATTTCGTCAAACTGTTTACACCTCCGGAAGAAGACCGGAAAATCATGGAAGCTGACTATAACAAGATAGTCGCTAAGGTGCGGGCAGGAAAAGCACATGAATTATCGGAAGGCGATACCCTTTATTTAGGAGCTGCGACGAAAGGTGCTACATCGGCCGACAGGCGTGGACAGCCTTATAGTGATATCAAAGCGAAACAACGGGCGTTTTCTTTCAAAAACTCCTATATGACATATGTCTTGAATACCTATTTCGTACCGGATGTCACAACATATGAACCCATCGTTCACGGAGAAGTCGATGACTTTGAAGCGTATGTCGTCAAAAAAATCAATGCTTATCGGGGCAAGAGCGTTGCTGAACTTTGTCAAATCTTTGGTATTGACATCAGACAAAAAAAGCCAAAGAATTTGGAATCGATGCTGGCCTTCCGTATGCTGGGAATCAAAGGGAACCAGGCCGAAGAATTCGTTAAGGCGAATATTGTCGTGAAGTCCATACGCATCAAAGAGAATGGAACCATCAAAGAGAGTATGTCTTTTCCGACATTCCGATTCAAGGAATTAGTAAGACAAACGTGGGATGACTGTGATTTCGGCAACTACTTGCGGGATACACGTTTCTTATTCGTTATTTATCGATTCGATGATAAAGGGCGATTGATTTTGCGAGGCTGTCAGTTCTGGAATATTCCTTACGAAGATCTTGAATGTGAAGTGCGCAAGGTATGGGAAAGGACGAAGCAAGTACTGGTAGAAGGATTGCAGTTCTGGAAAGATGACAAAGGCCGGTATCATAATAATTTCCCTAAGATGGCAGATAACCGTGTATCCCATGTACGGCCGCATGGAAGGGACCAGAAAGATACAGATGAATTGCCAGATGGTCGTTTGTATCCCAAGCAATGCTTCTGGCTGAACAATAGCTATATACTTGAACAAATCAAAGATGATTTGAAATAGGAAATGCCCCAGTGATATTATACTCTGGGGCATATTTTATGGTTCTTTTGTAACTATTGAATCTAAAATTCTTCCCATCCGCGTAACCATGGGGACGACGAGAGCATTGCCCATGCAGAAGTAACGCATACGGCGCGGCATGGGTTTGCCGTTTGATGTGATACAGCCTGTCCAGCCTATGGGAAAGCCTTGGATTTTTTCGGCTTCTTCCGGTAACAGGATGCGGAGCCGACCCGTGCCGGGATCAGCCACGACATGGGAACTACGGTTCAAGGTACTTTCGCTGGTAAGCATTGTTCGGGCTGGCCGGTCCCAGGGGTCAGGGAAGGCGACCGGCCCTTCGGAAAAGACGTACTGGTGGCCATTGGCGGCTGTACGGGGAATTTTCTTGGCCCCTTTCAGGTAATCCCATTTCTGCAAGCGGTCGCTGGTCAGATAATAGTCTTCGTCTTTGCATTTTTCGAGGAGGCTTCCTAGCAGAATCGGGGCATCTCCTGTGACGGTGACAGAGGTTGTATAGATATGGCCTTCAGTCATATAGCCGGCAGGCTGGAAGGCGAAGCCGAAGGTGTCTGATACTTCTACAATATCTTCTGGTAAAATTGTGCCTGCTACGTTGGAAATTCCACTTATCGGGAAGGCTTTAACCATGAAGCCCTTTTCTTGTAGTATAGATTCGGGTGTTTCCTGTACGATTCGTGTGCCATAGCAGGTATCATTACGATAAGCGAAGATGAAAGTACGGCGTCGTCGCTGAGCTGCTCCGTATTCAGCGGCATTGACGACACGCCATTCTGCGGAATAGCCTAATTGGGAGAGGCAGGCAAGAATGACCCCGAAGTCCCGACCTCGCTGCTTAGCCGGAGATTTCAATAGGCGATCGACGTTTTCGAACAGACAGAATGGCGGGCGTTTGGCGATGATTGTATCCCGGATTTGCCACCAGAGTACACCTTTTTTCCCTTCGATACCCTGTGAAGATGATAAAGTATGGGCTACGGAATAGTCTTGGCAGGGGAATCCTCCGACCAATAGTGTATGGTCCGGGATGGACGATTTATCTACGCTAGCAATATCATCGCCTGTATGCAGTTCTCCGTTCTTGTCAGGACTGTCCCCGAAATGGGCTACGTAGCAGTCATGTGCCCATTGCATTTTCTTACCCGGCTCCCATTGAGAGAACCAAACTGTCTCCCAGCCTGAGTTCAGTGCATCGAAGCCCAGACGGAAGCCACCAACTCCAGCAAAGAGCTCACAAATTGTCTTATTCATAGAAAGTCCTCCTTGGTCTTTATGACCATCTCACTTGTTCTGCAGCCATGAGAATATTCGTTAGCACTGCCCGTGGGCAGATCGATGACTGCTTTCATTGTACATAATCTGGAAGGTTCGATAATATTTCATCGATACAGTCTTCGAGATTCTTATTAATCTGATGCTCCCAGAAGTGGAGCGGCAGCCAGCCCATTTCAATCAATTGTTCATCATAATCCCGGTCACGCTGGATATTGTCTTCGATTTTCTTGATCCAGTAGTCTCGGTTCGCCTTGATTTTGCATTTTTTGGCATCCCATTGATAACCATGCCAGAAGTCACTGTCGCAAAAGATGGCGATGTGGTATTTAGTCAGGGCAATATCTGGACTGCCAGGCAGTTTTTTGTAATTTTTCCGATAGCGGATGCCTAAGTGCCATAAGGCTTTCCGCAGCTTGACTTCGATTTTCGTATCTTTGCCGTGGATTTTACTCATGATGGTAGAGCGTTCCTTAGTTGTCTTGAATGGGTATTTCATAATCAGAATCCTTTGATTAAGATAGCTACATACAGTATATAATAACATATATAGTTCCCTAAGATCAACCATCGTCAAAAAAAATCCTATAGTATAGGGGCGAAGCCCCTATACTATAGCAAACATAACGGTTTTTATGTATAAAACCCGTTATATTTGCTTTTTTAAGCGCAGATATGAGTATCTTTGCTCTTTAATAGATAGTTATGAATAAAAACTTTGATTTATTATGATTATTTAGATTTAGCATTACATTGGTCAGAGATATACTGATATACACTACTACGAGGAATTTTCCATTTTCGATTGATTCTGAAACATTTGATTTGACCAGAGCTTAATAGTTGATAAGCAACACTACGGCTGATTAATAGTATCTCACAAAGTTCATCTACGGTTATTAAGTCTTGATATTGATTTACCATGATAGCTCACTCCCTTAAAAAATGACATAAACTTAAACATATAAAGCAAATAATTAAACTTTAATAATCGTAAATGACCATAAAACATTAGATTTCATTGATTTTACTGTTCTTCTCTTTTAAATAAAACTTATTACCCAATTTCATTCTTTTTTCGACATATGCATGGATAGATTCTTCAGGAATCTTCCATGCATTGCTGTTTTCATCCTTATAGGCATTAAGTTCATTTTTATGAATCAGATTATAGATTTGATATGTGCTGCAACATAATACACATGCTGCTTCTGCTACATATAAAACACGTTTATTTATCTGCATAAACATCAATCCTCTCTCTGAATTTATTAATATGTTGATATAAAAAAGAATAAATGAGCGTTAGTTTCGATAATAAAGAATAAGTAGGTTCGATTTTATCAACATAAATAGAAAATATCTGTATTGATAATATACGCCCCCTATG
>OIWK01002054.1_pt1 | contig 17004 bp, 17 predicted proteins | sample 1587401 | NCBI WGS metagenome assembly OIWK01 (sample SAMEA3888911, study PRJEB22519) | human gut metagenome | biome: human gut; feature: human-associated habitat; material: faeces | place: Denmark | collected 2009
GGCTGACGCTGCATATGAAGGTGGCCTATGGCAAAAATGACCATCACATGATTGAAGCGCTGTTTAAGGCATTTGCAAGGGCGCTGGATATGGCAACACAGATGGACGGCCGCTTTGACGGTATTCCCAGCACAAAAGGGGTGCTATGATGATTGTATATCCCGCGATAGACATTCGAAACGGCTGCTGTGTGCGGCTGCTGCAGGGGTCGTTTGAAAAGGAGACGGTATACCCGGTGGCCATGGCCAAACGGTTAAAACAAGCGGGTGCCGTATGGATTCATGTGGTGGATTTGGACGGCGCGCGCACGGGCGTGGGTGTAAATCTGCCGCTGATAGAGCAGATGACAAAGCTGGGCTTAAAGATTGAGCTGGGCGGCGGCATCCGCAGCGAAGAGGATTTTGTCCGGCGGATGGAATGCGGGGTGGCACGGTGTGTATTGGGCACGGCGGCCATTGAAAACCCGGCGCTGATGGCGTGGGCAGCGAAAACGTACCCCGGCCGTGTGGCTGTGGGCATTGACGCCAAGGACGGCCGTGTGGCGGTAAAAGGCTGGGAAGAAAAGAGCGCTTTAATGCCGCTGGAAGTGGCGAAAAACGCGGCGCAGGCGGGCGTGAAAACCGTGATCTATACCGAAATTGCCAACGACGGCATGCAAAACGGACCGGACATTGAAGCCAGCGTGGCGCTGGCAGAGCAATCCGGCTTGGAAGTGATTGTATCCGGCGGGGTAGGCTGTTTGGAAGATGTAAAAAAAGTGAAGCAGGCGGGCCTGCCCGGGGTGATCATCGGCAAAGCGATGTATGACGGAAGGCTGAAGATTGAACAGGCATTACAATGGCAGGAGGCATAAAGATGTTTACACAAGAACAAGTGAAATTTAACGCAGACGGACTGGTGCCGGTGATTACGCAGGACGCGCAGACGGGCGCCGTGCTGATGCAGGCCTATATGAACAAAGAAGCGCTGTCGCAGACGCTGGAAAAGGGCTATATGGTATATTGGAGCCGTTCCAGACAGGAACTGTGGGAAAAAGGCGCCACAAGCGGCCAGACGCAACAACTGGTTTCTTTAACGGCAGACTGCGATGGAGACTGCCTGCTGGCAAAGGTGATTCAAAACGGCGGTGGGGCCTGCCACACGGGCGCATACAGCTGTTTTTTCAACGCCATGACGGAGGAAAAAGAGGAGATCGGCAGCGCCAATGTGCTGTATGAAGTGGATGCTGTGATCAAAGACCGTAGGGAACACCCGGTGGAAGGCAGCTATACCAATTATCTGTTCCGCGAGGGCATTGATAAGATTTTGAAAAAGGTGGGGGAAGAAAGCGCGGAAACCATCATTGCGGCCAAAAACAATGCGCCGGGCGAAATTATCTATGAAACCAGCGATTTGTTTTATCATGTGTTGGTGATGTTGCAGGACCGCGGGGTTGCGCTGAATGAGATTTTCAAAGAATTGAAGAGAAGAAGATAATTTTGAATAAATTTCGCAAAAGTCAAGAGTAAAAGCAGAAAAAACTAAAATATTTTTTCAGAAGGCTTCAAGCGGCTTCGGCGACGTATCTTTCAAAGAGCGATCCGGACGTTTCAAAGCCTAAAATCTCGCGCGGGTAATTGTTGATCCACGTTTCGACGCGCTGAATATATGCGGCGGTTACTTTCCGGAAGTCTGTTCCTTTCGGCAAGAACCGCCGTATCATTTTGTTTATGTTCTCGTTCGTGCCGCGTTCGTATGCGCTGTACGGGTGGCAATAGTAAACCTTCGTGCGCTTCCGATCTTTGCCGTAGACGGATTTTTCAATTCCGGCGCAATCCATGAATTCCGATCCGTTGTCAAACGTAATGCTTTTGAATATCTGTGAAAACTTCTTCCCGAAGCGTCGTTCTAATTTGTTCAGCGCCGCCACGACGCTGGCGGCGGTCTGATCCGGCATTTTGATAATAATTTCGTTCCGCGTCAAGCGCTCCGAAAGAACGAACAAGGTTTCCTTCGTCCGCTTCTTCCCGCATACGCAATCGCCTTCCCAATGTCCGAAGGTCTGCCGATCGTTGATTTCCTGCGGGCGTTCTTCTATGCTTTCGCCTTGCGGCGCGCGGGCGGCTTTCTTCCGCTCCACCTTGTCATACTTCCGCTTTCGCTCTCCGTGTTCCGGCAAGCTCTCGCGGCTGATCCCGTAGAATATGCCTTTGTCGATGTAATTATAGATCGTCTTTTCGCTGATCTCCGTTTTGAAGGTCAGCCCCAGCCGCTTGATTTCTCCGACGACGGCGGCGGGGGAATAGCCTTCTTCGCCGATCTTCTTTTCAATAAAAGCTGACAATTCGTAATCGTTGCCGATCTTCAATTCGCCGCCTTTGGCTTTTAGGTTCTCTTCATAGCGCTGTTGCGCGATCTCCGGCGAATAGCGTTCTTCGGTCGTCAAGTCGGAATTCAAATGCGTATAGCGTCCGCGCTTCAACTCCCTGTATATCGTTGTATTGTGGACGTGCAGACGGTCGGCAATCGCGCAAGGCTTTAAGCCCTCTTTCAAGCCTTTTTCGATTTTTAGGCGGTCTGTCCATGTTAAGTGTTTGTGCATTCTTCCTTCCTCCAGCTTCCGAATATGACAAAAGGGCGGCATTTCTGCCGCCCCTGTCGATAGTTACTTATCCCGCGCCGCTTCGCAATACGCCGCAATAAACTTCTTGATTTCCGTTGTCGGCGTTGTCCCGTTGTCCGCGCAAGCCTTTTTGAATTCCTCCAGCACTTCCGGACGAAGATCAAGCGGGAAGCGGGCGTAATGCGTCCGAATGTGTTTCTTTTGCGCTGAATAGTCCTTTTCGTTCATTTTGTTACTTCCTCCGCTTCAAGGATAAGACGATAGCAACGATCGACAAAGCAATGCTAATCGCCACAAGAATATAAATCGCTGTATCCATGCTCCATTGACGTTAAGCGTTTTTTGTGTTATACTTATCAAGGCAAGGGGGATTTCTCCCCCTGCCCGTTACCTTGTCAGCTTTTCTATCAGAAGAAGAATTGCAATTACAAGGTTTACGATCGCGGTAATAAGATTGATTGTGCTTGCTGGCTGGTCTTTCTTATTGCCGCTTTTCTTTTGCTTTTTCTTGCTCAACGTCTTAACCTCCTTTCTGTCTATTATTATACTATATACGTGCGTATATGTCAATAGTTTTTGCGAAAAAAACAGAAAAAATAAGCGGCGACGGGATCACCCCGCCGCCGTTATTCGTCTATACCTAAAAGCCAATTTACCGAAACGCCCAGCACTTCTGCAAATATCTTCAATTCAAAGTCGGACACGAAGCGCGTACCGATTTCAATTCGGCTTATGCTGTCCCGCTCCATGTTGATCCCTTTCAACTGTATTTGTGCGGCTAAATCCTCTTGACGTAGCCGCCGGACGACGCGCGCTTCGCGCAATCGGTCGCCGCAAATGTTCTTTTTGCCGTTGTAATCGTATATCTTCATTTCTGCCGCGATCCCTCTTCATTCTGATTATTTGCAAAGCGTGTGTGAATATTCTGCTTTATTCTTGATTTTAGCGCACGGCGGGCGTATAATTGTGTTAAAGGTCAGAATGGGCGAATTCTGCCTTAAAAATTTACAATTTGAAAGGGGAATGAGAATGAAAAAATCTTCTATCGCTCTTTTTGTTGCCGCCACGCTGTTCCTTTTATGTTCCTTCACCTTCCTTCCGGACGGGATCGGCGAATTCGCTTCCGGTGTTGCCGTTGCCGTTGTCCTTGCTCTTGTAGGATTTTCCAAAGAGAAAAAGGCGCGTAAAGCCGCCGCCGAAGCGCGCTTGAAGCAAGAGGAAGAAGCCCGCGCGCAAGCGGAAGCAGAAGCCCGCCGACGCGAATTTGAAGCTACGCACGGCGTTCTTTCTTTGCCTGTGTCCGGCGTAACATTCGATAGCCGCCAGCGTGTTCTTGCGAAGCTGTATCGCGAAAGCGACGGGATCGGAATTGACGGTCGTTTGGAAACGTGCGAATACGAAGGCGCGCCCGCCGTCCGTGTTTTTGCAGAAGATGAATTGATCGGATACGTTCGGAAAAGCGATCTTTCGCAAACGCTCCCGATTGTTGATCGCGTCGATGATGTAACGATCACGATTGATTGCTTTGAAGATAACGAAAAGATTTACAACGCCGAAGCGCGCGTCGTCTATACGAAGTGAACCAAACAAAAAATCCCCCGTGCAAGGCTCGAAAGCCCGCACGGGGGATTGTTCTTTATGCGGCGGAAGGCTGAAAGGGGAAGCGCGATCCGCCGCGCGGTCAATTACTCTTTGTTTCTGTCGGTATCCGCCGGAATGCCGGAAATAGTGAAGTAGTCCGGAAGATTAAAGACGGCGGCTTCGATCAGTTTATCCAGCGTTTCCGCGTCGATCTTGAAGCCCTTGCTATTCAGAAATTCAACAACGTATGCTTTCTTCTCCGCGCCCCTGCCGCTTCCGGTGTAAAGCTGTTCGGCGGCTTCGACGGCAACCGTTACCCACATTTTGATTTTCTCAAACTGTGCGGCGGTCGTCTTGCTTCTGATCCACGGGATCACGAAGGCGGTAATGATAGCCGCGATAAGAGCGATCACGGCGTTTGCAATGCTGGTAAGATCAATAGTCATTGTTTGTATCCTCGCTTTCTGTTATGTCGATTTTTTCTTTTTTCTTGATCCTGCCGACGATTACTTCGGCAAGACGCTTCATCATCATTGCGCCGCATTCGATCACGACGGCGCGGAAATACCATTCGATCAGAACGGTTTGTTCCTGCCGCGTGATAAGGAATGAAACGTACTGCGCGACGATGAAAGCCGCCGTTGTAATTGCGATCACAATAACGGCTTTCGTTGCGAAGCGTTCGTCAGCCTTGAAGAAGCGGCGCTTCGCCACCCGCTTCCCGCTCGAAGGTTTGTTTTTCATTGCGTCCCCCTTTCATAGCGCAATTAACGCACGGCGCGCGTTGTGCAACGCATACCGTGCGTTGTGCGTGTGTTAAACAAGCGTTAGATCATCGACGTTCACCGCCGCGACAACTGTTCCGCCGTAGGTAATCACGGCGCGCTTGCCGGAAAGCTCCTTGACAATGTGATCGCGGGAATAGACGAAGGAAGCAAGGCTTCCGCCGGAATAGGTTTTCGCGCCCGCTTTCACGCGCACTTTACTTCCCGCCATGATCTTCTGCGCCGATGTCCCGCCGGAAATGTCCTGCGCGTCCACCCAGCCGTACACGGTCGAACCGCCGCCGGACACTTTTACAAGGTGGTACTGGTGCTTTCCGCTCTTGTAAATCTGCGTGATCTTCGCTTTGCCCGCTTTGCAAGGCTTCCCGCTCGAAGCGTTCGCGCTTGTGTAATGTTTCGTTCCGATGAACTCGACAATATCGCCGACGGCATACCCCGCCACGGCATTGTCTTTTTTGCCCTCCGCCGTGCCGCCGGAAGTGTCGGTCTGCGCGCCTGTATAGTCGATATAAGGTAACTTCCCGTGCTTCCTCCATGTGCGCGCGTTGTAACCCGCCTTCTTGCCGATATTTGCAACGGCGGTAATCTGAACTTTGTTATCCCAGCGCGGCGTACATTCAACGCCCAGCCCGTTTCCGATGTAAACGCCGATATGACCTTCGCACCACAACGCTTCACCGACTGCAACGTTTGAAAAGTCCGTCGAAACGCCCGCACATTTTGTAATCATCTGATCCGCTCCGATGTCCGGAACGCCGTTCACGGCATAGGACGCGCCGCCGTAACTCTTCGCCGTGTCGCCGCGCCAGCCCCATAAAATGCCTTTTATAAGGCAAACGCAATCGAAGCCAAACGTATCCGCGCTTGCGGCGTTAATCATGCGCGTTCGCGCCGCCTGTTTGTTGTATGTATGATTGCTTGTATAGCGCTTTTTGTTCGCCGCCGACATAGGCGCGCCGAAGCAACCCATAACATAAAGCGTTTTATAATTCTTTGCAACGTCGATCAGCTTTTCGACGAATGCGGCGCTTGTCATTTTCCCCACTTTGTTTTCCTCCTTCTTTGTGCCTTTGCCCGCCACGGTGTGCTTGTCAAAATACTTTTGCCCGTAGCTTGCGCGCCGTTTCTGTGCGGCTTCGCTCATATCCGCTGGGCGTTCAAATTTCAGAAGAACGCTATCGGAAGCGGCGCGGACGGTCGTTGCGGTTTTAAGCGTATTCAATACGGCTTTGTATCCGCTCGAAAGCTCCTTGAAGCAGAAATCCAACTGCATTTCAAGATCGCCGATTGACCTTCCTTTTGAACGCGCGAAAGCAAGCAAGGCTTCCTTCCTGCTCCAATACGTCCATTGTGCAAGTCCGTATCCTGCGCGATCCCGCACGAAGTTTCCATACGTCCCGTTGTCAACTGCCGCCGTGTAGCTTTCGTCCGTGTGTCCCAGCTTCTTTTCGTAGCTGTTTTGAAGGTTCTTTGGATTAAGCGCACTTTCAGCGTAAAGATTACCCATCAAGCCCGCCGCCCCCGCTTCGGTTAATCCCCGCGCGATACAATAATTCCATATTCGCGCTTCGTTGTTGCTCCCTTTAAGTGCCATTTAATACCTCCTTTGCAATAAAGAAGCGGCGGGGAAGCCCCCGCCGCTGGTGTTACTCTGCTTGATCCATTCGTTTTTCGATGTGGTCAAGCCGCTTGTGTGCCTGTTTCGCCGACGCTTCAACGTCGGTCAAGCGCGTTACGAACTCCGTATTCGTCTTTCGCTGTTCCTTCTGCTCCGCCTTGATTTCGTCCGTGTTCGCCTTGATGTATCCGATCTCGGTTAAAACGGTCGCGTCGTGCTTCACATTGCTTTCCTTGTCCTTGTCCCTGTTACGAACAAAAGCGATATAGCCGAACACGATAGCGCATACGGTAGAAAAGACGGAAAGAACCGTTGTGAAAGTGTCCATCGTTGATCCTCCTTCCCGTTAGGTTACTTTTTCCCATTGCCACAAGCCCGCCGTGTCCGGCGGATAAACGCAATTCGGCATATCTGCTTTTGCAAGGTATACCGCGCCTTTGTAGCTGTAATACAAGCCGGAAACGACATTAACGACGATCCCCGCCGTTTCCGGATACGGGATCGGATCGTCAAGCGTTCCGGTCGCGGAAAGCTCGATCAAGCGATAGTACGCGAAGGTGGTTTCAACGGGATAAGCCGCCGCGTTCGACGTGTGCGCCGCTTTGATCTCGTAATACCGCCCGTTGTGCTTGATGATTTCGCCGACGGTGTTGTAAGCGTGATTGTCGGCGTATTCGTCGTATTCGATCACTTCCGCCGATTGCAGGATCGCCGCGTCGGAAATGACGTTCGTTCCGGCGGCGCGATCCTGCACGATCTGCGCTTTGAAGGATAGGGCAAGCAAAGCGGCGGTTTGCTCTCCCGCCGCTTTGACTTCCCGAACCTCTTTTTCAATTTCGGTGGAAGCTCCGCCGTTGCTCTTCTTGTGAATTACGCTCATTCAAAATTCCCCCCGATCCCCGATACCCAGCAAGCGGTCAGCGCGTCGCCGCGCTGGACGGTTACGCGGATATTCATTCCGTACTGTGCCGCCGTGTTGATCTTATTTGTGAAAACGTGTGCAACGCCTTGAACAACCGCGTTCGTGCAATCCTCCCAAACAGGGGAAGCGTCAAACGGATTATTCGTAACTTCAACCTTGAACGTGCCGCCCGCCGGAATGTCGCGCGTTACCTTGACATTTGCTCGTGTCGGCTGGCTGTCGGCTTCCAGCGGTGCGGAAAGCGTGATAACGAAGCCCGCAATCGACTTTGTGAACGTCAGCGTCCGGACGGCGCTATTTCCTGCGCTGTCGGTCGCCGTAATTGTGATCGTGTGCTGGGCGTTCGTAAGCGCCGTGAAGGTATTTCCGGAAACGGAAAGCGTCTGCGTTGCTCCCAGCGTGATCGCGTTCTTCGTCGCGATTGTCTTTCCGTCGATCTTTTCAACAACGTTCACCGTGTCGCCGTCCGGATCGGTTACGCTGTATTGATAGGTGAAATCCCCGCGCTTCGTGCCAAGATCGGCGTTACTGCCGGAAATCACGGGCGGCTGGTTATGGATTACGGCAATATCTCCGCTTGTTGTGTACGCGGAATAATTGCCGTAGCTGTCCTTCGCGCGGACGCGGTATTTCAACGTGTTCCACGCGGTCGATACCGCTTCCGTGAACGTCCTGCTTGCGGACGCTTGAACCTGTGTCCACGCGCCGCTGTTGTATGAGCGCTCGAAACAATAGGTCAGCGCGTCGCCGTCCGGATCGGTCGCCGCCGCGCAAGAAATGTTGATGTTCTGCCCGCTGTAACACGTCGCTGGCGCGGTAATGCTGGGCGGCGCGGAAGGCGCGGAATTGTAGATTACCGTATAATTTCCGTCGCTGTTCGGGCTGTCAGATACCAAGATAGAAGATTTAAGATTACAAAGCGGGCGAACGCCATAGCAGCCGTAGTACGCGTTGTAGTTGTACAAAGAGCCGTCCGAATTGACGATGCGGACGTAGTCGGCGCTCGACGAATAAGGCGTTCGAAGCCACCAATACCAGCCCTTTGACGTGCTGAAATTGCTGTTCGTGTACTCCGAATTGCTCACGCATTGCGCCGTAGGATAAGCGACGCGGGAAGCGTCGTTGCTGAATAGCGCAAGAAGCGTTCCTTCTGCGATATTGTTTTCATTCGCAAGCCCCACTTCGGTGGTGGACGGAAGGAACATTTTTGACGTTACCGTTTCATAACTTCCGCCGTCGGTAACGGTGTTCCTTGCGACGGTCTGCGTTGTTGTCAAAAGCTCCGCAACGAACTTCGGATCAAGCATAGCAAGGAAGCCCGCCCACGCGTCGTACTCGTTGTAATTGTTCCATACGTTCGCGTTTGTAGGCGGCGCGTCCGCGCTGTGCTTTGCGCTGTACCATGCGCCCGCCGCCGCGTTACTGTTCAGCCATTGCAGAATGTTTGAATGCTGATAGCGGTTATTGCCGTATTGTTTCCGGTCGCTGTTGCTGTTGTTCGGTTCTTTCGCGTCGAAACACATTAACTGAATGATCTTTTCCGTAATCAGCGTTACGGAATTCGACGGGTAGCCGCTGTGGTTCTTGTCGGCGATCTTGAAAACGATCTTCGATCCGAAGCGTGATTGATACGCCGAAAGAACCGGAACTTCAATCTTCGCGCCCACCGTCAAACTGCCTAATGTTTTTGACATTGTGCCGCCTCCTTTGATTTCATTAAGCTGTTGTAATAATGATCCGTCCGCCGGATCAAGTGATAGCTGTTTCCCTTTTCGGCGTGTCCTCTCCAGCTTTGATAGGATTGTTCAACGGTCTTTGCGTCGATCCGTCCCGCCGCGTGAAGGGCGGCTAATTTCTTCAACTTCCGCTTCATATTGTTCTTGCTCCGGCGGCGCACCTTGCGGATCACCGCGCCGCTTTCGGTCAAGTATGTATGAAAGCCCAAGAAATCAACGCCGTGTTTCAAGGGAAAGATATTCGTTTTCGCATTCAACGAAAGCCCGCGCGCCTGTACGAACGCTTCAATCTGCTTCCGGCACTCCTGCAAATATGCTTTGTCGTGATGGATCAAAAAGAAGTCGTCCATATAGCGCCCGTAATATTTGATACCCAGCTTTTCCTTTACGAAGTGATCCAGCCCGTCAAGGTAGAGAAGGGCGAAAAGCTGTGAAGTCTGATTGCCGATCGGTATTCCGACGTTGCCTTCGGTGCTGTCGATGATAAGATCGACAAGCCACAAAACGTCCGGATCGGTTATCTTCTCGCGGATTAAGGTTTTCAAAACGTCGTGCCGAATCGAATAGAAATATTTTGAAATATCGCCTTTCAGTATCCAGCCGTCAATTCCGTTCTTCCTGTAAAACCTCCGCATGAACTCTTGAAGCCTGTCTAACCCGTAATGCGTACCTTTCCCCACCTGCGACGCGTAGTTATCGCGAATGAACGATCGTGTCAAAATCGGTTCAAGCACGTTATCGCAAAGCGAATGTTGAACAACCTTGTCTTTGTAGCTGTTCGACATAACCACGCGGCGCTTCGGCTCGTATACCTCGAACGTGTTATACGGGGACATGGTATAGCTTTTCGTTCTGATCTGCGCGCTTAATAGGTTCAGCGCTTCAAGAAGATTAACTTCAAACTTTGCCGCCGCTCCTTTCCACCTCTTGCCTTGCCGCGCCTTTCGGTAGGCATTGTATAGGCTTTCAAAGCTGTATATCTTTTCAAAGTCTGTCATAATAAAAAATCCTCGCTGTTTATAACCTTTGCCAGCCGCCGGAAGGCGGTATGCTCCGGTATCGGCGATCCTGTATTCGTCCCCGCCGTGGATAGCGGCGACGGGATACACCTTCCTTTGATGGTGGTATTCTGCTTTCGGCTGTGCCTACTCGTTCACATAGTCCACCGAAGCGGGCGAACGCCATTGTTGCCGTTGTACGCGTTGTTGTTGTTCAAAGAGCCGTCCGAATTGACGTTGCGGACGTTGTTGGCGTTCGACGAATTAGGCGTATCAAGATGTACCCCGAACGTTTTTCAAGCTCTCGTTTTGTCCCGCTTCTTCCACGCGGTCGTCATGTACTTCACTTCAAGCGCAAGTTTTGACCAATATTCGCAACTGCTCATAGAAATAAAGCCCATTTCCTGCGAAAGCTCTATAAAAAATAGAAGCTCCTTGCAATAGGTCAGCGCCTTTGCTTGTAGCTTCTGCCGTTGTCTGTATTCCTGCGCGTCCCGAAGGTCTAATTCGTTCGCTTCAAGGACGCATTCGTAAATGTCCACCGCTTTATCCTGTATCCTGTTTACAAGCGTGAAGCGGTATTTCTTCGGGTAGCGCTCCGTCGAATTCGTGATCGTGAAGGTGTGCTTTACAAGGTCTTTCGCTTTCACAATCACGTTGAATTCCGTCGGGTCTTTCCGCTCCCGCTCCGGTCTTTGCATAAATGCACCGTCCTTTCCGCATTCGCTCGATTATCGCGGTATCGTCGGCGCACCCGTCGAAATCGAAGCCCGCTTCGGTAACGGTCAGCGTTGCCGCGTTCCCTGTAACCGTTGTTCCTGTGATCTGCAATACCTCCGCACCGCAAGCCGCGCATGGCGGGGAAAGCTCCGCAAAGATGTTTCCGATCACGCACGATAATTCCGCCACCGTGCAAGCGTACCGCGTCAACATTCGATCCTCTGCAAACTCTCGTTCCAAATGCCCGTAGACGTTACGCCGTCGAGATCATCGAAGAGGATCAAGAACGGATTTGTCGTAATGTCATTGAAAAGCACCGCTTCCAGCATATCCACGCGCGCGTCAAGCGCGTTCGTGATGTTCAGAAGATTTGTTGCCGCGTTATCATCAAGGACGTTTTGCAAGCCGTTAAACCATGCGTTGAAATCCGCCGCCGCCTGTGTTTCAAAGTCCGCCATGTGTTGCTCGAACGCGTTGTATTGCGCGTCGCCCTGCAATTTCAGCGAATTCATATACGAAACAAGTGTGTTGTACTCCGCCGCCGAAAGGGATTGATATTCAGCGAACCACGCTTGAAGCTGTGCGTTAAAAGCCGCCGTGTCGATCTGCTGAACGACTGCGGCAACAACGCCGCAAAGCGACGTGTTCAAGCGCTGATCCGTGATCTTGCTTTGCGTGATTGCTGTTACGCCCGCGCCCACGTAGATGTCCGCCAGCGCAAGCTCGTAAACGTCCGCGTCCCTCTGCAATGCGGGCGCGGTAGGGGACGCGCTGAACGAAGAAGATTTGACCTTCACCGACATAACGCGGTTTGTCAAATCCCAGCGGACGACAACGCGATCAATGCGGTTCAACTGTCCGTCCGCCGTGTCAAGCTCGACGGCAAGATCGCCCGTGTTGAAGTAGAAGTAACCGTTGATCCACGCTTTGCCCGTTTTAACGTTCAGCTTCATTCCGTCGTTTGCAACGACTTGAAGCCCCGTCGAAGGGACGGGGAAAACGCCGTTCCCGATGAACGAAGCAAAGTATTCCGCCCAATCCTCCGCCTTGTACGTGCGATCGTGCGAAACGCTGTTGAAGAAACTTGATTTTTCCATGCTGTGAAGCCCTCCTTTATTTCGTAATCTGCCGAATTTGTGTCAGAAGCGCGGGCAAGCTCTCGCCGAAGGTAATATCTATTTCTTCGCCGCTGGTTTCGTAGGTTTCCGCAATCTCCGTTATGCGAACGTCAATGCGGACGTTCCAGCGCTTATTGATACACGTTACCCGATCGCCTAAATCGTAATCCGTGCCGTACTTCAAATTCGCATTCGTGTTGATCTTCGATCCGAAAGCAAGCGTTTCCGCGTATTGCTCCAGCTCTTCAACGCCGCGCGCGGAAAGAAGCGCTAAATACTGCGCCGTTGTAAGCGTTACGGTCTGCCCGCTCTCGTTTTCGTATTCCTGCACGATGTCCGTTGCATTGATGAAAACTTCGTCGCGGGAAAGCCCCGCCGCGCTTCCTCCGACTTCCGCAACCTTCCGCGTTACGCCTTCTTTTTCCTCTCCGCCGATGTAAGCCGTTGTTTTAAGGTTTTCAATACTGTTCGTGTATTCCTGTTCCACGATGTTGTCAAATTCCTGCGAAAAGATACAAGGCGCGTTTCCTGCGGCATTTCCCGCCGTAAGGTCGCGCCCTTTGTAAACGGAAAAGGTGTGCTTTCCCGTCCGTGCGTTTGTTGTAACCCGAATACCCAGCTTCGCCGCCTTCGCCGCCGTTTCCGCCGCAAGCTGGGCGTTCACGTACTGTTCGGAAGTATAGTCGATCTGCCCGCTTCCGGTGTCTGCGTCGGTCGTGGATATGCTGAAATTCGGGATATTGCGCGCCGCTCCTGCGTTCGTGCAAGTCTGCTTCACAATGGCGTATAGAATGTTCTGTGTCGTGTCCTTCGTGATGATCTGCGTTGTCAAAATGCGCTTGCCGATCCACGAAAGCAGGAACTTTCCTTGAACCTCTATTTCCTCCATGCCCTGTGAATTTTTCGTAATGTGAATATAGCGGATTTCCGCCGCTTCTTTCCCGCCGCGCTTGATGATGATATTTTCCTTCACCAGCAAGCGGGCGTGATCCTCCGTGAAGGGAACAAGCAACTTGAATTCGCCGCAACTCCAATAACGCCGCGTCCATATCAAGGACGAAATCTTTTCGACGATCCCTTGAAGTGTCATATCACGGCTATAAACGTATAATTCCACCGCGCTACACCCCCAAATACAAGTTATTGTGATAGATCGAAACTTCGAGATTTTCGGCGTTCGCGTCCGCTGAATAACGGAAGAGATTGTCGCCCACGGCGATCTGCAAATACGAACTATCAACGTCGAGATAGCGGAACGCGTCAGTAATTACGCCGCCACGGTTCAGCTTCACGGCTTTTTCACCGTAGCCCGTGGAAACGGTTAAAACGTCGCCCGCTACAAGCGAAATATTCAGCTTGATAAACTCCCGTGTATCGACGTTCAGCAATACGGGATTTGTAACCGCGCCGATCGCGCGGAACTCGATCCGGATACCGCTTTTCACGTCGCCGGAATTGTAGACGTTCACAATCAGCGATGGCTGGCGATAGCCGATTTCCCAGCCGTCGTAAAGCTCCAGCCCGTCCGGAACGGGGAATTCAAAGCCGCCGATCCACGTTGCTATGTCCTCGCGTGTTTCCGTTTCCTCTCTCCAAAAGGGATTAAGGCAAGACAAGCTAACCGTGAATTGCTCGAAGATCGGCTTTCGCTTGAAGATCGGCGCGTCGTCGATCTTGCACCCGATCACCCGCCGGAAGTCGCCGAAAACATACGTCAACGTTGCTTCGTACTGCGGATTTAATATGCGGTTCAGCTTCCGGCGTAGGTTCTGCGCCGCTTGCTTGTCCCGCTCCTTGATGTATCCCACGATGTCAATATCGCGGCTTTCGATCCGATAGCCCAAGTATGTGTCGCCGTCCTGCCCCATGCTGTTGGTGCTGTAAATAGCGTTCCGCACGTCGGAAAGTCCGGTAACGTCCTTGAAGTTTACGTGATACGAAGAAGCGGGGGAAAACTCTATGCTTTCCCCGCGCTCGTTCGTGTAGATCAATTTTTCTTGTGTCCTCATGCCATAACCTCCCGCGCAATCTGCCGGAACTGCCGCGCCGCCTGTCTTTGCTGTTCGGCGTAGCTCGTTTCGTTCGCATAGATGTTTTGCACGACTTCAACGGAAGGCGTACCGCCGCCGCGCGTGTCGCGTCCCTCTCCGGAACGGAATTCCGGAACGGCGTTCGATGTTTCACGGCGGATCGTGCTTTCAACGTCGCGCATTTCGCGGGCGAAGCCCTCGCCCAAGCCCTGCGCCATGTAAGAGCCGATGCGGGCAAAAACCTTCGACGGGGAATTGATTTGCATTTCTGCTTCAACTGCCGCCACGATCTCTCTCATCATTGACCGCACTTTGCTTTCCAGCCAGCCGGACATATTTTGAAAGCCTCGCCAAATGCCGCGCACCATCTCTTCGCCCGCCGCCGTGAACTCCGATACGTAAGAGCGAAGCGCGGTAATAACGGGCTGAATAATTTGTGCAACCTTGCCCGTGATCTGCGGGATACCCGCGATCATGCCTTGCGCTATGCTCTTGTCGATGTTCGTTCCTTCGGTTACGAACTTTTGATGTTGTGCCGTGAATGCGGTAATAATGCTTTGTACGATCTGCGGGATTTTCTGCGTGATCTGTACGATCGCCGTTACCATTCCGGAAGCTATGTTCTTGTCGAAGTCCTGTCCGGCTTGATTGAAACGCTGTGCTTGCGCCGTCAATCCGGTAATAACCCGCTCGACGATCGCGTTCACCGCTCCGGACAATCCTTCAATGTTCGCAATAATGCCGTTGTTCACGGCGTTTACTGCTTCCGCCGCCGTCAGCGCGCCCGCTCCGCCCATTGCGGCGGTCATATCGCCTTCAACGCCGCCCATGTTGTCGGTGAAGCCTACGCCAACGCCGTCCGCCATGTTGCCGCCGATTTCGGCGAATACCGTTGACGGGGAATGAATGCCGAAGAAGTCCTTGATACCCGAAACAAGGGACGAAGCCCAGCCGGATACCTTTTCCCACAACCACGAAGCCGCGCCGCTGATACCTTCCCACAAGCCGTGAAGAAGGTTTGCGCCCGCGTTTATCATTTCGCCGCCCAGCGACGCGAACGCTTGCACAATGCCGGAAACAATCTGCGGAACTGCCTTCACAATTTCAACTATGATCGTCGGCAAATTCTGAATGAGCGCCACAAAAAGCTGAACGCCCGCCATAATGATTTGGTCGATGTTGCCGATCAGCGCGTTTACAATGCCGCTTATGATTTGCGGGATCGCTTGAACGATCGTCGTTATAATCTGCGGTAATGCCTGTATGAGCGCGACAAGAAGATCAATGCCCGCTTGAATGATAAGCGGTATGTTCTCCGTAAGCGCCGTGATAATGCCTTCAATGATCTGCGGGATCGCTTCAACAATCGTTGTGATGATCTCCGGAAGGGCGGTAATTAACGCCGTCAGAAGGTCGATACCCGCTTGAATGATCTGCGGGATTGCGGAAAGCAAACCGTCGATAAGGCTTGAAATTACTTGCGGAAGCGCGGCAACAATAACCGGTATCGCGTTTATAATGCCTTCCGCCAGCCCTGTTACAAGCTGTAAAGCCGCGTCGATCAGCAACGGGATATTGTCGATCAGAACTTGCACGATGTCCGTTACAAGCTGAACCAGCGAAGGAACAAGCGTCGGCAACGATTGAGCTATGCCCGTAGCGATATTCGCGATCATCTTCACCGCGAATTCAAGGAAGGTCGGTAACATTTCCGTTAGCTTTTCGATCGCGAACGTAACCATACCCAGCAAGCCGTCTGTGAAGTCCTCCGCCGCGCTCTCTGCACCGGAAAGCGCACCCGTCAAGCCTTTTCCGATAAGCTCGACGAACGGCGTTATTTCCTGCAAAAGCTCCGCCGCAAGCTGTTTCAGCTTTGTAATGATCGGTTCAGCAATCGCGCCCAGCGCCGCCATAGCGCTGTTCAGATTTGCTGTTGCCTTCTGCGCGTCGATAATGTCGCCGTTTACCTCTCTGTACTTGTCCGCCGCTTCTGAATAAAGCCCGTTCAACGTGGACGTTATAAGGGCTTGCCGCTCCTGCTCCGATGTGCAAGCGTCAAGGCTGGCTTGAAAATCATCTTCGGAAACGCCCGCCCAATTCAGCGCGTCGGCAAGATTGCCCGTGATTGATCCCGTCTTTGCCGTTTCGTTCGCGGCTTCGGTCAAGCCTTCAATCGGCAAGCTGTCGCCGAATGTCGCGTAAACGCCCGTGCAAATGTTTGTCCAGTCCGAAAGCTCTTTTTCGTTCGTAGTCAGCTTCGCAAGGTGCGCGGCGGCTTCCGTTGCCTGTCCGTCGTCGCCAAGAACGCCGTACAACTCCGTATAGGTGTTTTTCGCGTCCTCTGCCGAATGTCCCGCCGTCGTGAAGCTGGTTTCAAGTTTACCCATGTTTTCGCGGGCTTCGCGTGTTTCTTCGGCAAGCCCGAAGAATGCCGCACCCGCCGCCGCAATCGCCGCACCCATAGCCGCGCAAGCTGCGCCGATCGCCTTTCCTGCTTTGCCGACGGTTTCGCCGACGCTCTCCCAATCCACCTTTGAGCTTTTCAGCTTTTTAGAAGTGTCGTCGATTTCCTTTTGAATTTTCACCATGTCGGCTTTGGTGTTGTTCAGATTTGTTTGCATTTTCTGATATGCGGGATTTGTCGGTTCGATACCGTTATCGCGCATTTTCTTCAATGCCTTTTCCGCCGCTTCTGCTTTCTTCGCCTGTTCGTCGAACTGCTTTTGTAATAGCTTCTGTTTCGCGGTCAGCGCTTCCACGCTGTCTGCGTTGTCGGCGAATTCCGCCGTCGTCAGCTTCATTTCCGATCCGATTTCGCGAAGGGAAGAATTTATGTTAGTGCAAGCGGCGCGATACTCTTTTTCGCCTGTAAGGTCGATTGATGTTTTGATCTG
>OIWK01002070.1_pt1 | contig 16910 bp, 19 predicted proteins | sample 1587401 | NCBI WGS metagenome assembly OIWK01 (sample SAMEA3888911, study PRJEB22519) | human gut metagenome | biome: human gut; feature: human-associated habitat; material: faeces | place: Denmark | collected 2009
TCTTTGCCACAATGTCAAGTGATGAATTAAAAAAAGGCAAGCACCATCAAAGAAAAATTTCTTTCACAGCACTTGTCTTTCTCTATTATATTATCGTTATAAAAGCTCCTACTTGAATGCTTACAAACTGTTCTTCAAAATCTTCAATACCTCATCATGATTCAACACCTTATATCCACCTTCCATGATGATGGTCCCATTTGCGATACCCTGCAACATTTCTTCTGTTGCCCCCAACTCATGGAGATTCATTGTAAGTCCCAGTTCTTTCATCCAAACTTCCATACAGGAAAGCCCTTCTCTGGCAACCTGTTCATCAGCTTTTCCGGCAGGATCGACCTCCCACACATTCACAGCAAAACGGCAAAACTTGCTAAGACCATAAGGCATAATATACTGATAGTAAGGAAGTGATACCGCAGAAAGCGTCATTCCGTGAGTTGCATCCGTATATGCTCCTACCGCCTGACCAAGCATATGAACCATCCAGTCGGTACTTTTTCCTCTGGAGATAAGCGTATTCAGCGCCCAGGTTGCAGCCCACATGATATTCGACCTTGCCTCATAGTCCTCTGGATTCTGAATGGCAATTCTCGAACTGTGAATTACCGATTTCATCAGTGCCTCGCTGATATAATCGCTGGTATTGTCGTCCTCCCCAGAGAAATACTGCTCACAGATATGATTGAAAATATCATAAATTCCAGCCACCATCTGCTGTTTCGGCAATGAAAAAGTGAATTTTGGGTTCAAGACTGCAAATTTCGGCATCACAGTATCTCCAAACACATGACCGATTTTCAGCTTTTGATCGTGATTGGTGATGACCGCACCTCCATTCATTTCGCTTCCGGTTCCCACCATAGTCAATACACAGCCAACAGGGACAATCTCACAATCCGGCTCCTCAAAGCGGATATAATATTTCTCCCACGGATCTTCATCACAGTGAACAGACACGGAAACCGCTTTTGCATAGTCGCAGCAAGAGCCGCCGCCTACAGCTAGCAGAAAGTCCACCTGATTCTCTCTGGCAATCCGAACACCCTCCCTTAATTTTTCTATTGTGGGATTTGGCATCACACCTCCATCCTCAACGACTATCTTTCCGTTATCTTTCAGTAATCTCATAACCTGACTGTAAATACCATTTTTCTTGATAGAACCGCCGCCATAAATCAACTGAACGGTTTTTCCATATTTGGGAAGCTCCTCGTTCAAAGAACAAAGAGAATCCTCTCCAAAGTAAAGTTTTGTCGGATTTGAATACGAAAAATTTCCTAACATAATGTTTTTCCTCCTTAGTGCTGATAGATTTCTTTCGCCATGCGGAATGCTGCCCATGCTTTCGGCCAGCCAGCATAAAAGGCAGCATGTGTCAAAATTTCTGCCATTTCTTCTTTTGTAACACCGTTCTTTTTTGCTTCTCCTATATGAAAGGCAAGAGAACTGTCCAGAACACCGCTTGCCATAAGTGCTGTTACTGTGACAATGCTTCTATCTCTTGCAGAAAGCTTATCTTCTCGTGACCACACTTCTCCAAACAGCACGTCATCATTCAGTTCCGCAAATTTTGGTGCAAAATCACCCAGGGCATCTCTGCCCGCTGTTACCTTTTTCATGATCTGTCTCCTTATTTTAGCTTACTGTATTCTTCTTCCTTCACTGGCTCCATCCATTCATTGGAACTTCCTTCTGCCGGAACCTCTACCGCCAAATGAGAAAACCAGCTATCAGGAGCAGCGCCATGCCAATGCTTCACTTCTGGTGCAATATTGATGACATCACCGGGTTTCATCTCCTGCGCCGTTTTTCCCCACTCCTGATAATATCCACGTCCGGCAGTGCAGAGCAAAATCTGTCCGCCTTTGTGATGAATATGCCAGTTATTCCGGCATCCTGGCTCAAAGGTTACATTTGCAATTCCAACTCTTTCCGTTGTCAGCATGGACAGGTAACTCTGTCCAACAAAATATTGTGCATACGCATCATTTTTCTCACCCAATGGGAAGATCTGTTTAAAATCTTTTTCTGTCATGATTGATTCTCCCTTCAAGAATTAAAATAACCTAAAATCTCTTGCATCCTTGCAACCTGATCCACATGGAACGGGAAGCGTTTGTTACAATGCCCACATCCAACTCACAGACTTTTTACCCATACTTTCAATTCTTCCTGAGACAACAAGCCATTCAGCATTTTTCCTTTCATCAGGATAGCACCAGGACAGCTCGGTGCAAGTTTTTCATTTGTGTTTCCCATGCCGCTGCCGCCAGAAGTAGCAAAAGGAACGATGGTTTTACCTGAGAAATCATAACTCTCCAAAAAAGTATTAATAATCGTTGGGGCAACATACCACCAGATAGGGAATCCGACAAACACCAGATCATACTGATCCATACCTTCCAGTTTCCCGGCAATTTCAGGGCGGAATATCGGATCGTTCATCTCCACGCTGCTGCGGCTTTTTTTATTTGTCCAGTCCAAATCGGCACTGCTGTATGTCACCTTTGGCTTAATTTCATACAGGTCTGCGCCTGCCGCTTCTGAAAGTTTCCATGCTGCCTTTGCAGTCACGCCGCTTGCTGAAAAATAGGCTACCAAAATTTTCTTACTCATAGTAATTTCCTCCGTAAATTATGTTATTGAACTTATTATAAATGAATCTATATCACCTGAAATGTTTTCCATTTTCCGTACTTCTGCCTCCAGAAAAAAATGACCGCCCGAATGCTCCAGTCACAAACCATTGCAATAGCAATCCCGATCACACCCATTTGCAGGACAATTCCAAAGAACCATGACAGCAAAAGACGCACCGCTATCGTGGAGATAACCGAAACATACATGGTAAATTTCACATCACCCGCTGCCCGCAGCCCATTACTAAGCGCACCGGAAAAGGGATATGCTGCTGCATTAAACACGTTATGGATTAAAACCAGCCAGATTACAAGCCGTTTGGTCTCCGGCTGCAAAGCATAAAATTTCATAAAGAATGGAGTCAGAAGAAAAATTAAAAGATTCCATGCCGATGAAATCAGCAATGTGATTCTTGTCAATCTCTTAAAATAATGCTCCGCAGCATCTGCATCCCCATTTCCCATACACTGTCCAATGACCGTTATAAATACGGGACCCATAGCGACTCCCGCCAGCGCAGTCAACGACCAGATACTTTGTGCAACACCATTTGCAGCAATCTGATATGTTCCAAAAAGTGCAACGATACCGCTTAATGCTACTTTGACTAACTGGAATACACCGTTTTCCATCCCATTTGGAATAGCAATTTTTAGAATTTGTTTCATGAAATCCACATTCCACCGGAAAATCCACTTGCAGCGATAGAACACTTCATTTTTTCTCTGAAAACAAAGTGCTGTAATCATCACGGCTGAAAATGTCCGAGCGATCAGTGAAGGGTATGCAACACCTGCAACACCTGCACGCAAAACAAATACACCGATGAAATTTCCAATAACATTGATGATATTGGAAATTACCGACAAATACATGGTCACACTGGTTTTTCCAATACTACGAAAAAGGGCAGCGCCAGCATTGTAAACCGCCAATGCCGGATAGGAATATGCAGAAATCCTAAGGTATGTAATACAAGCGTGCATCACAGAATCTTCCACTTTACCGAACATCAGACGAAGCATCCCTTCATTTCCAATTAGAACCATCACTGCGATCAGTATGGAAAAAATCGCAGAAAATGAAAGAAGCTGACTGGCGGATTCTCCAGCGTCGTCATTTTTCTTTCTACCAATATACTGGCTGATCACAACCGCCCCTCCAGATGCCAATGCTGTAAACAGATAAATAAAAATAGTATTGAACTGATTTACCAGTGAAACACCGGATACTGCCGCTTCTCCTGCGTAGCTGACCACCAGTGTGTCCGTCATCCCTACAAGCATTATCAGCAGCTGCTCTAAAAACAGGGGAATAATCATAGCCATCAACTTCTCGTTTGAAAACAGAGTTATTTGCTGATCCATGTCTTTTCCTCCACTAAGATTTTACAATTTATTCCTTTCTTCTGCTCTGTGAGGTTATCTTTCTGAGTCCTTTCACTGTGTAAAAGCCGATAAAGACCCATAGTCCCATCATGGTGATATACCCTGCAAATACAGAAACTGCACTCTGTTCAAAATCAAAAAACACAAACTCCTGTTTAAGGAACATATAGGAGAGAATATTTTCCTTATGGAAACAGTACGCTCCATACCCCGCAATAAAAATTGCCATAAAACACAACAGCCATACAAATACAGCAGGGGTTTTCTTTCTGTTACAAAGTCTGCGGAACAGTCCAAGAACCATGCTCCAATGAAATCCTAAATGAATACTCATCAGCACAAATCCCCAATAAGATGCCGCCAGGTGCATGGTTCTCGCTGTTGCCATCGGTCCTTGAATGGATAATCCTACAAAAATGTGACGGGACAACACAATTCCACTGAACCCCAAACACAGCATAGAGATAAGGACACTGATATTGATGAGTGTCTGCATTGTCCGCAGCAGGGTATATTTCCCTTTGAACAGGCTACCATACCACCGGATGTTCAGAATGTTATGTAGCAAAAACAGTACAAGCACCCCTGTTCCAAACCACTCATGAAGTTCCTGCCCGGTAATTTGATAGGACATTAGAAGAAACAGCAGCACTGTCATCAGGAAGTCAATTCCCATTTTAATTTTTAGTTTCATGAGTCATTTGTCCTTTCGTATCATTTAGATAAACCGAGTCCCTGCACCCATTCGCTCACTCTGCTTTCCGCATCGGTTACACTGGAACTGCCAATATGAAGTCCGTCAAGAATGGTTGCATCCGGCTCCATATTTTTAATTTCATCAACCGCATCCGAGAATGCACTGCCACCGGAAGTGCAGAAGGGGATCACTGTTTTCCCACTGAAGTCATACTCGTCAAAAAAGCTATACATTACCATAGGCATACCATACCACCAGTTGGGGAAGCCAACAAAAATCGTATCGTACTGATCCAGATTTTCGATATGTGTAGCCAATTCCGGATGAATGCCATTGTTCTTTTCAGTCTCTCCAACATCAACGGTATCATTGTAATTATTGGGATAAGGTTCTACTGTTCGGATAGAAAACAATTCTCCGCCGGAAGCTTCTGCAATCATATGGGCCATCACACCAGTATTGCCTGTGACTTCACCGTTGAAGATTTGAATACTGGCTGATGAAGAAGCGTCCACGTCATCGGGAAGCTCCGCATTTTCACCATAGGTAAAATAAGCAATCAGAATATTGCTGCCTTCCGTTTTTGTGCCTTCTGCGAGAGTGGATTCTGCCACCAGAGAGGGTTCTTCGGCAGACACAGGATCCGGAGCATCCTTCTGCTGTGTATTAGAGCAGGCTGCCAGAGAAATCACTAGTACAACAGAAAGTATAAGTACGATTATTTTTTTCACACAATCATCTCCTTGAAATCTTCTTTATCGAATTATTTTCCCAGGTTTAGATCAAGGCTATTTACCCATTCCATCACTTCATCTTGGGAATCACTTCCGCTTAGGCGTTCACCAGAAAGCCACTGTGCTCCGGTTGTAAGCTGTTCCAGGTTGGCTGCACTGGAGCCCATACCACTTCCTCCGGATGTACAGAAAGGTACAATGGTTTTTCCGGAAAAGTCATAGCTCTCCACGAAAGTGCTGACAATTCTCGGCGCTTCTCCCCACCAGATAGGGTATCCGATGAATACAATATCATATTGTTCCATATTCTCCACACTGCCGGAGATAGCAGGACGGGCATCCGGATCATTCATCTCAATGGTAGTGCGGCTGTTATTATCATTGTAGTCAAGATCTGCATCGGTGTAAGGTTCTTCCGGAACAATCTCATAAATATCCGCATTCAGACCGTTTGCGATATGCTCTGCCACGCCCTTTGTAGTCCCCGTTGCAGAAAAGTAGGCAACCAAAACCTTATGATCCTGTACATCTTGATTGTCTGTATTCTCCATATCTGTACTGTTTTCCGCAGAATTGGTATCAGCTTTACTTTCCACGGAAGTATCTTCTGTAGATGGTTGCTCTGTCTGGCTTGCAGAATTTCCGCAAGCTGCAAGTCCCAAAATCATAGTCAAAGAAAGTAAGATAGCGATTGCTTTTTTCATTATAAATACCTCCATCTAAATCGCAGCCTTTTTATCTTTGTGACAAAAATCCTTGCTGTGCCAGCATTTCCGGTACCTCCGGGTAGTGGTAGTAGGGAGGCCGTTAAAAGTCTGCGTTCATTCCTGTCCAGTCTCCAACCCGGCTATTCCAGGGGCGTTCCCTCAGATATACGGCGTACTGCTCGTCATACTGCTTCAGCAGTCTAGTTAGGTCAGAATTATATTTTTCCTCAAAGCAGACTGCTTCCTTCGGCAGACGGGGCTTCTGCCCAGGTTCTTCCGCCGGATACCCCACGCATAAGCCAAGCATGGGCACAACATATTTTGGCAGGTTCAGTTCCCGGATCGCCTCAAAAGCATGAAGCCTGATATCCCCAATCGGTACGGTGCCCAGACCAAAGGATTCGGCGGCAACCACCGCAGTTCCCAGAGCGATTCCTACCTCGTTTACCCCAACAATCAGGTTGTCAATCTGGCTTACAACGGAATCAAACTCCTGACCGTTTTCCTTACAAGCCAGCCAAGTGCGGTAAAAGTCTGCGCAAAACACCAGAAAAACAGGAGCCTGCGCAATATGTTTCTGGCCGCCGCACAACTCCGCAAATTTTTTCCGTCGTTGCTGCTCCTGCACGACAATAACGGATATGTGTTGGAGATTTACCCAGTTCGGGGCTGCCTGCACTGCCTTTAAGATTTCATCTAGTATTTCCTTCTCTATTGGTCTGTTCTGATACTTTCGGATAGACCGATGCGATAATAAAGTTTTCATTATTACTCCCATTTAATTTTTCACTTCCTTTTATTGTTATTTTTTTATTTTACAGATCATATAATCGATTGCATCAAGTGACTGCTGCTTTTCACGTAGCTCAGCAAGCAATTTGTACCGATATTTTCGCAACATCCTTATCTGCATTTCTTGATCTTCACATCCTGAAATTTTTGCGATTTCTTCTTTGTTTAATCCGGCGTTTATAAGGGAATCATAATCCGGTTTCATGAAATGGCACTCCCTCCTCAATAAAAAATATAGGTGCAAAAATTAAAGCTGTTTGCTTTATCTCTACACCTATATTATAATTTTCTAATTGAATTATATCAAATACTTAGTTTTTATGGTTTATCCATGCCTAAAAAGCATTGAATATGTTTGATGAATTTTGTGGTTGCTAAGCTAAACGGCTGACCACGTTTCCATGCTAATACACTTGTTGCTGTAAGTGGCGGATCAAGCGGTCTGAATGTAACCTTTGATTGATCCCAGAAGGGTACAGCCCCTTCAATCACCAATGAATATGCCAAGCCTCCATTCACCATAATTGCGCTGTTCGTACTTAAATTGCTGGTAAAAACAATATCCAGTTTCTCATAGTAGTTGCCAAACCAACTTGCCAACTCACTCTGCACATTCATACGCCTTGGAAGAATCAAAGGCAGTACAGACAAATCTTTTGCGCTTACCGTTTCTTTCTTGGAGAGTGGATCATCCGATTTCATCAGAACCACCCATTTTTCCCTTATATTCAAGCGAATAAATTCATATTTTTCCATATCAACCGGCTCAAGAAGCAAACCAATATCCAGTAGTCCCTTATCCATTTGTTCCTTTACCAAATCTGCTGTGGCTGTAAAAATGTCAAAAGTAACACGGGGATATTTCTGACGAAAGGACTCAATTATTTTAGGAAGAAGTTGTACAGCAGCAATTTCTCCACACCCAATGGAAATTTTACCTTCCACCTGTTCCTCTTGCTCCACTAATTCTTTTTCTGTCTTATCTACAAGCTGCAAAATTTCTTCCGCACGACGGCGAAGAAGTATTCCTTCATTTGTCAATTTGATTTTCCGTGTCCCTCTATCAAACAGCTTTACACCAATATCTTCCTCCATCTGTGCAAGCTGACGTGAAAGTGTCGGCTGCGTGATATGTAAAACTTCTGAGGCTTTTGTGATACTTTCTTCCCTTACTACAGTCAGAAAATATCGAAGAACTCTAATTTCCACGAAAAATACCTCCCAAATCATCATGCTTAATAAGTATATTTTAACGTCTCTATACTCGAAAGGCAATAAAAAACATCTGCTCATCGTATGCTTACCGGTAATATAATTTTATGTAAAACTTGATAACCCCCTATCTCTCATTGATAGAGAGATAGGGGCTTTCTAATTATGCTGTCATTTCCGAAATTTCTCCGACAAAGTTATAAACAATTCGGACTTCCTGCACCTTCTGTCCGTCAATCTTCTTGACTTCGCCCACCAAAATTTTGCTGATGAGCCGGTTCAGCACCGCTTCATCCAGTTCTTCAATGGCTGCATAGCGCCGGATTTCTTTGATGAAGGTGCAAACTGGGGTTCTTCCGCATTAGTTAAAAAGAACACCCACTTGGATGTGGGTGTCATTAGATATGGAGCGTTAACTCTGTTTCTATTTACTCTGCTTTTCATTGTATATGTTTTTCAATTCTCTAATCGCATCTTCAAATGATAAAACGTGTAATCCTTGGTATTCAAGTGTCAAAACATCTACGGATGCCTGTTCAATCATATCTTTTGGGGTATCATCCTTATATGTGAAGTTCCAACACGCAAACAGATACCCAATCCACGACATTAAATCCTCTGGATATAATTTTCCCTTTTTAATCTGTACCTCTTGTTCTAATGTCTCTATTATATAATTTGAGCCCAGCCACATCTGCGTATCTGTCTTGTTATACAGATGCTTTGCCGTTTCTGACTTCATTAGCTTTTCTATAAAATCTTTTGAATCATAACCTTTTTTAACAGACTGTACAAATAAATCTGCTGACATTTCACATATCCCAATGTTAAACGTTGTTGCATCCATTATTTATCCCACTCCTCTATTATTTCATCAAAGAATTTTATATCTTGTGCTCGCCTATATTTCCTTTGAATTTGGTTTATCATGCTGCTTAGCTGTCCAGTTCTATTTGTATTCTGTGCTATGATTAATTTTTTATCTACATCTGTAAGTTTATATGCTTTTATTATATCAAAACGCTCTTTCTTACATGCTTTGGCTGTTTTCAATACATACTGTTTACCTAATCTGACATATTGCATTGCCTCAATAAATGCCTTATCGCACATTTGTCCATTAAAGAATAATTGCATTACCTGTGTCATCTTATCATCTGCAATTACACCAACAATCATGTCATACAATTCATTGTATGTCTTATATCTCATACATAGTTGGCTATACTCTGATAATTTTTCCGGCTGTCTGTTGTATGCAATGAATAATGCCCAATCTATTTGACTTATATAATTATCTTCAAATGTTTTTATTTTTAGGTTATCTGTATCATACTCTATCTCATAGAACATGTTATTGTCATACGATGCGATCAAACCTTTGGGTTGGTCTGGTTTATCTCCCATATAGAACCCACAACCAAAATCACATGCTGCTATGCTTTTAGGTTTAATATCTCCTTGTATTCCGCTTTTTGAACCATGATACAATAACATATTTTAACTACCTTTCCATTAAATTTATTATACCGCTGAATCAAGGGATTTACAAAGCAATCCTTTAAAAATGTAAATTTTCAATCAAGCTCAATCTTCTGACCAATACTGCATTGGAATAGGTTCTATTACAACTGCAATTATATTATTATTTTGATCTACCCTAAATCTAAATGCATACTTGTACGGATTCAACGGCAGTGGGGATGGCTTCTGCCGTAGCTGTAGTTTCCTGTTTTCTGCAGGAAACAAAAGATAAAATGCATATTGTCATCAGTGCTAAAATAATTTTTCTTTTCACAGTCTATTCCTCGCTTTGTTAAATCAATTACGCTTCTATACCACCGCACTATTCACTTTCTTCAAATGCATCAGACAATTTTTTCAGCCTTTTAAGCCATTTGATTATCGATCCGTTCTGAAGAAACCCTTCCAGTGCTCCACTGCAGAATCTTTCCGCCCTTACTGCCCCCATAATCAAAGCCAGTACAGCCTGTCCGTTCAATTCATCTATATTAACATTAGTCATTGCATTCTCATCCCATTGTATACCATAGTACTGCAAGATAAATACATATCTGGATAACTGATACTCCGGGTGGCTTCTTTCAAAAGCATATACATCTTTAACAAAGTCTTCAATTTCTCTCGAATATGTTCTATACGGAAACTGATACGGATGCTCCATTGTACCATCACCAATATTATTTTCCGGCATCACCTTACTCTGGGGAGGATTACTAAATTTAGATATGTACCTGGTCAGTGATGAATAAATTCCGTTTTCAACCTTGCTATCATCTATAAGTTCCATCTTTAGCAGTTCCCATTGATCCAAATAGCTATCTTCCAAATCATAGAATTCTCTTATATTTGTATTGTTATGTTTCTGTCCCTTCTTTCCGGGAGTATTAAGCCATTTCTCATGATTTTTACGAATCGTATCTGTAACAATTTTGCTCGGAACAATATGATATTCCGGTGCTTCTAATTCATTCAGAGATACAAATATATAGAATATATTATCTCCAAGTAATGTTTCATTTTTCTTTGATAATGTCCACTTTTTCTGCTTATATCCTGTGGTCTTTACCTGTATTGCAATCTGTCTATGTGTATCCCGTTCAATCGCCAGCAAATCAAAATCTTTCACGTTCGACATTGGAACCGCAACAGTATATCCTCTTCTCTCTAATTCACCGGCAACAAAATATTCTCCGGAATTTCCAATATTAACATTTGTATCGTTTCCCATAGCAGATCTCCATTCGTAGCTATCTATTTGAAGCGAGGTCCCTCAGTATTCCTTCGTAATCTCTCCCTCAATCCCATACATCGTCTTAAATGTCTCAATATCCTCTGCCCTGCTTATCAGCATGACTTCTTCAAATTTTCCCGTGTGGATATCCTTGAATCCCGCCACCTGTTCACCGTTGCAGATGCTGGCTTTAATGACAGGTTTTTGATTGCTTCTGTCGTAAGTCTTCTTTTCGGTTCTCTTAGAAAATAATCCCATTACACGACCCTCTCTTATACTCCCTTGTCCGTCTCTTCAGATCCTTTATATTTATGCTTATACAAACTGCTTTCCTATGGAATATAAATCTTTACGGTTTCCTTCAGCGCCGCTTTTATCAGCTGCTCAAAGGACTGTGCAAATCTCTCGTCATCCTCTTCTGTCCGCTTCTTCGGACCTTTTAAATGATTTTTATGAGAAGCTCTTCTTGCCTTTTTATTCAGATGTCGTTCCATGAGCATCTGGTCGATGTTCTCATCCGTGTACCATTTACCGGACTGGTGGATGGCGTAGGCACTCTTGCCCAGCGCCATGGCTGCCACGCCATAGTCCTGAGTTACCACGATATCACCCCTGCGGCAGAGACTGATCAGCTTATAATCCACTGCATCTGCCCCGGCTCCTACGACCACTACCTCGCTGTAACCGGAAGTCAGTATATGATTGGTATCGCGCAGAAGTGTCACCGGAATCTGATACTTCCGTGCTGTTTTTTCCACTATGTCCACCACCGGACAGGCATCCGCATCCACAAAAATCTGCATAAGTAAGTTCTCCATCACCTTTTTCTGTAATTGAAATTATAGTAACTTTATCAGACGTTTACAAGTGTATATTTAGCCATAAAAAAACCGACCTCCTATCGTTAGATTTTAGGTCTAACGATAGGAGGTCGGTTCAGGATAAGGCTATTTTTCAATCCATATCAAAAATTATCCATTTTGAACAATTCACTTCTTGTTTTTATTCAGTTTTGTTTTTATTCAGTTTCGTTTTCTTCCTCTAATAGCTTTAATAATGCAGAAGGTTCACACACCTTAACAGAAGATTTCATATAATCTTTTACATTTCTGGTTACTATACAATCCATTTCTGAACGAATTGCTGTTTCCACCATAATAGCATCTTCATAATCACCAATTTCAGAAGATATTGCTTTCCGGCAATCTAAAGAAGTGGTATCCAACAAATGAAATAAAGTAAAAAGCTTGCTCAAAATCTTTCGTGTTTCTGCGTCGTTATGTGTTAAACGGTGTGTCAGATAATAGATATCTGTAACTGACTTTGCTGTAATATAACCCTCAAATTGCTTATTTGCAGAATATATAAAGAGCTTTTGCGCTGCTTCTGAAAATGGAACACGAGACTGTAATGCATCGATGATAACACAAGTATCAACTAAAACTCTCATATTGTATTCAACCTTTCTTCCCGTGCTTCTTCCAGAGTCATATCATTTGAAAGAACGCCAAACAATGATTTAGCAACATCTACTCTATCCTGATATGGATTAGACAATTTTGCAACAACTTTTCCGTTACGAGTAATATAAATATCCTCTGTTTCTGCAAGCATAAGATATTTGCCAAGATTACTTTTCAATTCAGTTGCAGTAATAGACATATCATCATCACCTTTCTTGAAGAATAACTATTTATCGCCTCATAAAGAGAATCTCTCTTTTCAATTATATTATACACAAATCGTACGATTTTATCAACAAAATCGTACAGAAATCGACTATTGAATGCCAGGCGGAGCACTACTCTGCCAGATACATCTTCAGGCTTCCTTCCACAGCATCCATGGCTTCCTCCACACCCGCCTGCCCGTTTAGGTATGCCTGCAGGCTCTCGGTCAGGGAAGTCTCGATCTGAGTATCTTCCTTAAGGCACAGGGTGGCTGCCCTGCATAGCTCCATCAGATGATTTGCGGTCTCCTCAGAGTAGGCTTTGATGGCGAACTCTGCGGTACTGCCGTCGATATCATAGGTGGTATAGGCTTCCGCCATGCTGCGGTCTGCTGCAGCCTGCGTCTCCAACGCTTTTGCATTGACAGGGAATCCCTCATAGGTATCCACGCTCTGTAATTCTTCGGACAGGGCAAAACGCAGGAAGTCTTTTGCAGTCTCCACATGCTCACTCCGGCTGTTGATTCCAAGGACCATCTTCGGATAAAATGCGTTTTCCATGGAGACCACATTGGCATTCAAAAGATCCGCCACTGCATAAGGCATCATTGCCTCATTAAAGCCGTCGGTCTCCTGAAGTACCAGCTTCACATCAGATCCCAGATCCCAGATATTCGCTGCACGGCCTTCTTTTCTGGAAGGCAGGATGCCGCAGTTATCCGCAATCTTCTTCAAATCTTCCAGCCAGGGACGTAAGATATCACGATTCACCTGACGGTTCTGTAAAATATCATCCACGATCAACGGATAGAACTCTTCCACCAGTTCGCCGCAGGTACGGTCTCCCAGATAGCTCTCCGTCTTTCCGGATACCGCCTTTGCAATAGCATCCATGCTGCTCATTTCCTCCGGCTGCACATCCCTGCCGACAGCTAACAATAATCCGAATTGCAGCGGCACCGCATACCGTCCTCCATCCGCCTCTTCATAGGCTGTTGTAATGTTGGAAAGCAGGGTTCCGTCCTCTTCCATGGGCTGCAATATCTCCTGCAGATTAAACAGCAAGCCCTTAGAGGCATACGTGTCCAGTTTCAGATGATCCATCACCATGAGATCCGGTCCGTTGCCGGAGGTCAGGGAAGTGTTCAGATCCTGATAGATCTGCTGATAATCCGCATTTCCGCTGTATTTATCCGTCATGGAGATTGCCGCATCCACATGGATCAGTACCTCCGGATGCTGCTTATGATACTGCACCGCAGCCTGCTGTAAAAAGAAGCTCTCCTCCACGGTATACAGCGTCAGTTCTTCGGTCACCTCTATCACCGCATCGGGATCATATCTATAAATCATTATTTTATCCCCGCTCTCACTTCCAAACCACGCGTATACACTGCCATCCGACAGCGCCACAATATCCCTGCACCACTGATCCGACAGAGAAAAACCGGTATCGATTCCCTGAAGCAGCTTCTGCCAGTTAGTATCTCCAGCATCACAGTGGAAGAATCCGTCTGCATCCGCCGCATAGACTGTGCCGTCCTCCAGTACACTGAAATAAGCAGAGCTATAGCTGTCCTGGGAAAAGGGAATCACTCCCTTAGCTTTTGCCCCGTTATTTCCATCCAGCTGCATCTGTAACAATCCGTTCACAGAGCCCTGTTCATCTGCCTGTGCCAGATACAACGTGTCTCCCACAGCGCTGACCCACTTATTATCCGCCAGAGTTCCGCTATCGATCAGGCTGTCGCTCTCCTGGCTGCTCACCATGCTTCCGTCCTGTGCCAATACAACATCCAGGGAAAAATAAGACAGTCCCACTAACAATCCGTCCTCTGTCAGTGTCACATACTGCGGCGCATCATAGAACCGATAGCCATCCATATCGATAGGCTCCAGCCACTTCTGTGGTGTAATATCCAGCGCATTACCGTCCGCTTCCTTCCACAGATGTGCGGAAGAGCTCTCCTCATCCCGGTAACAGTTGCCGTACAGGTACTGATTCCCCTCCGCATCCTGCAACAGTGTAAAACTGTCACTGTTCTCCAGATCCTTTCCCTCGGGAAACGCCTTCAGCCAGTCCTTCGTCACTTCCGTCAGAGTATCTCCTTCTCCCAGCTTCCATTCCTCCAGAGTGGTCTGTCCTTCCGATCCGCCTGCCACGAGAAAATGTAATTCATCACCCGAACGGAAGATCTGGCTGATATTTTTGTCCTTCCATTCCTCCGGAAGTGAGAGTTCCGTCTCTACATATCGCCCTTTCTGCACTTCATCAGGTGACGCTGCAATCTGCAGATCGTTCTTCTTCCCGCACCCGGTGAACAGTCCCATGACGATTGCCATGCAGGTCGCCAGTGCAATTCCTTTTTGCATGTTATTGTTATTAAAGTAGTTTCTGTTTCGCATCTTAATATCCAGTCCTTTCCTGTAATCCGCAAATTTGCACTTCCTCAGCTTTTTCTTACAGGAAAAGTATAACGGTTTCTTTTTTAAGATAACAGCAGGCACGGGTTAAGATGCCTTTACCATATGATTAAGATTTTCTTAACGAAAAACGGAACCGGCACAAACGCCGATTCCGTCTTCTCCGGGAACCATTTAGGAATTCAATATCTTCATAAATTCTTCTCCGGTAATGGTCTCTTTTTCATATAAATACTGGGACAGTTCATCCAGTTTCGCACGATTTTCCAGCAGGATCTGCCCTGCCTTCTCATGCTGCTTCTTCACCAGTTCCACAACTTCTCTGTCGATGGCAGTCTGGGTCTCCATGGAACAGGTCAGGGAGGAATCTCCACCCAGATACTGGTTCGTCACAGTCTCCATGGCTACCATGTCAAAATCTTTGCTCATACCGTAGCGGGTGATCATGCCTCTGGCAAGCTTGGTAGCCTGTTCGATATCGTTGGAAGCTCCGGTGGTCACAGATCCGAAGGCGATCTCTTCCGCTGCCCGCCCACCGGTCAGGGTAGCAATCTTATTCTCCATCTCTTCCTTGGTCATGAGGTAATGGTTACCTTCCTCTTCCACCTGCATGGTATAACCCAGTGCTCCGGAGGTACGGGGAACAATGGTGATCTTCTGCACCGGTGCGGAATTGGTCTGCTTCGCTGCCACCAGCGCGTGTCCGATCTCATGGTATGCCACGATCCGCTTCTCTTTATCTGTAAGGATGGCATTCTTTTTCTGATAACCGGCAATGACTACTTCAATACTCTCTTCTAAGTCTGCCTGGGTTGCGAACTTCCGTCCGTCTCTGACTGCCCGAAGAGCTGACTCATTGACGATATTGGCAAGCTCTGCACCGGAAGCGCCGGATGCCATACGGGCGATTTTATTGAAGTCTACGTTATCTGCGACTTTGATCTTGCGGGCATGCACTTTCAGGATTTCTTCTCTTCCTTTCAGGTCGGGAAGTTCTACCGGCACCCGTCTGTCAAAACGTCCGGGACGTAACAGTGCGGGATCCAGACTCTCCGGACGGTTAGTGGCCGCCAGAATGATGACACCGTTGTTGCCTTCAAAGCCATCCATCTCCGTTAACAGCTGGTTCAGGGTCTGTTCTCTCTCATCGTTACCGCCCACCTGTCCGTCACGCTTTTTACCGATAGCATCGATCTCATCGATAAATACAATACAGGGAGCCTTTTCCTTCGCCTGCCTGAACAGGTCTCTGACCTTGGAGGCACCCATACCTACGAACATCTCCACGAATTCCGAACCTGACATAGAGAAAAAGGGAACATTGGCTTCTCCGGCTACTGCCTTGGCTAACATCGTCTTACCGGTTCCGGGAGGGCCTACTAAGAGGATGCCCTTCGGCATGGACGCACCGATCTCTTTGTATTTGTCGGGGTCATGCAGGTATTCCACGATCTCTGTCAGATTTTCCTTCGCCTCGTCCTCACCTGCCACATCGGTGAACTTGATACCATTGGAAGACTTCACATAGACCTTCGCATTGCTCTTGCCCATGCCTCCCATGCCGAACATCATGGAGTCGCCGCCGGCCTTTTTCGCCATCTGACGGTACATCAATTGTCCGAAGCCAATAATGATGATCAAAGGCAGCAGCCAGCTGATCAGAAAGCTTAAGAGTGGTGAAGCTTCCTCCACGATCTCACTGGAGAATTTGGCCCCGCTGTCATACAGTCTCTGCGTTCTGTCCGGATCATCCATCAGACCGGTCTTGTAGATGGTCTTGTCATCTTTTGCCGTGAATACGATCTGATTGTCCTGGACCTGTACCTCATCAATCTGTTTATCATAAGTCATCTGCATAAAAGTGTTGTAATCCACTTCCTTCACTGCCC
>OIWK01002075.1_pt1 | contig 16878 bp, 9 predicted proteins | sample 1587401 | NCBI WGS metagenome assembly OIWK01 (sample SAMEA3888911, study PRJEB22519) | human gut metagenome | biome: human gut; feature: human-associated habitat; material: faeces | place: Denmark | collected 2009
TGCAGCTTCCTGCATCGCCCAGTTCCAATCGCCTTGCAATGGATTGATATTCATTGGCTTGGTGTGGCTCTCCTTGATGAAGGTTGTGGTGTTGCGGTTGGCAAATTCTGCCTGTATCAGGCAGAACTTGATCTTTTCTTTTCTGGCTCTCTCTATGAGGCTCTTCAGCTGGGAGGCACTAGGCTCCCTGCCTTCTTCCTCTATGGCAAGCTGCTCCAGCTGGTAATCACGGGCAAAGTAGGTGAGGATAGGATGATAAATCACAAACTTGCGAACCATCTCGGGATGATTCTTGAAACCCTCTCTGATGGTGCTGTCTCGCTTGTCGATGATCTTCAGCAGCGACAGATAGTTCTTCTCAAAGAATACCTTGTTCTTCGGCTCCAGATTGCAGAGTGCCTTGAAGATGTTGCTGGAGATGATGCGGGCGTTGCTGCAACTCATCCATACGTGTGGGTCGATGTTGCCACCTGGCGTCTTGGCAGGCTTGATGCCCACGGAAGTATCTATCACTTTCATATCTGGAGCGTTGTCCTGCAGCTTCTTCATCCAGGTCTGTTCGAAACCGATGCTTCCCACTTTCAGATAGAGGGCACTCCTGGAGAGTTCCATCATCTGCTGGGCATAAGGCTCGTAAGTTTCTGGATTGTTGCCGTTGGATACCATCACGTTGACATCCACCTTATCTCCGGCAATCTTATCAACGAAAAACTTGTAGGGAGGGATAGTTACGGTAACAGCAGGTTTGCCATCGCTGTTGGCGACAGATTCCTTTCCGTTACTTTCTGCGGTGTTGCCTTTCTGCTGGCTGCCTTTACAGCCTGCGAAAACCACACATAATATAATAAGGTATAAATACTTTCTCATAAGCAGTCAATCTATATGAATCAATTCTTTGTTTTCTTTGCAGCTTGTTTAAAAGATGAAACTGAGTCCGTAAACCAGCAGTACATATCTCAACACCTTTCCGATGGTGATGCTGATGACAGAAATCACGATGTTGGCTCTCGTCAGTCCCAAAACGATGGTGATGGCACTTCCCAACAGGGGCAGGAAGGCGAAGAATCCCATCCAGGCTCCTCTGTCGGCCATGAAGTTCTGAGCCTTGTCAAGACTCTCTTTCTTTACATGCAGATATTTCTCTATCCATTCCAGCTTGCCCATCCGTCCTACGCCATAGTTGAACATAGAACCGAGCACATTGCCGATGCTTCCATACAGTACGAGCTGGATAGGTTCCAGTCCGGCAGCCTGTAAGCCCGACATGACCACCTCGCTGCTGAAGGGAAAGAAGCTGCCGGCAAGGAAGGCTGATACCAGCATACCCCAATAGCCCCAGCTCATTAAGAAATCTATCATCCAACTCATAGTAATATGCTCTCTGGTACGAGTATGTTGTAAGCCATGATAAGTACCAGCATGATGAGCAGCAGGATGAAGGAGATGTTGGTAAACTTACCTCTGGTGAATGTGATGAAATGGGCGATAAGCGGTGCTGTATTCACAATCAGAATGCCGCCCAGTTCCTGTATATGTCGAGGCTGGAGGACGATGAAGATGATGCAGGCTACCGATATCATGATAAACGTTTCGTAGATCATGCGGGTTCGTATCTTATCGCCGTAGCTGGTGCGTATGAAGTGGATGGAACCGATGATGGTGAGCAGGGTAACGAAACTCAGGTTCAGAATCTGATGGTCGGTAACCTGCGAATAATCAAAGAGTTCGCTGTAGTTGATGAATTCGCAGAAGTGGTCAGCCAGCCCCTGTATGTTGTCGGTATAGAAGAAATAACCGGCTGCAAACCAATAGGGCACGATGAGACCTACCAGGGATGCAAAGAATGTCTTTACGCTAAACGAGAGGGTAAACACCATCATCATGATCCACAGGATAGGCATGAAATAGCCTATCTGCACGAAAACCATCGATGCCAGACCGATGCAGGCAAAGGCGTAGAAAGTCCAGCCTGTTGAGCGTTTATCCTGATAGCAATTCCAGATAATGAGATAAAAGGCGATGAAACACATCGTCACAATACTGCTTTTTAAAGAGAGGTGGGGGAGTCCTGCCATCGTCATTAATGCCAGAAAACTGCAGGATACCATTCGGCTGTAGGTACGCATGAGGGCATTACGGTTGTTCAGTTCCACCATCAGCAGGGTAGACATGACTGTGAAAGCAAATTCTACCCAGATATTGGATACCAATAAACCTACTGCAACCCAAACCAGCGTGGCAAGGGTTGCAGTAATAGGTAAAGAGTAGCGGCTAGCCGCTACTTTATTTTGAAAAGTTTTCTTTCTTAACATCTAAATCAATGTTAAATGTTAAATGTTAAGTGTTAACTTGGCAGGAATAATCTGCGGTTAACGTTAGGGCGTATGCCCAATTTAACATTTAACATTTCTAATTTAACATTAAAAAATTAAAGGTCCTGTCCGATATCAGAACGGAAGTACTTGTCGGTGAACTGGATCTTCTGTGCCTCGGCAAAGCTCTTCTTCAGGGCTTCTTCCTTGTCCTTGCCGTAGCTGCTTACGCAGATGACACGACCACCGTTGGTTACTACCTGGCCATCCTTCATGGCTGTACCGGAGTGGAATACTACCGAACCTTCTACATCATCGATGCCCTGGATAGGATAGCCCTTCTTGTAAGCCTCAGGATAACCGCCGCTTACGAGCATCACGCAGACTGCTGCACGCTCATCAAACTCGATGCTGCGCTTGTCCAAATCGCCTGCTGCTACACCTTCGAAGAGATCTACGATGTCGCTCTTCAGACGGAGCATCACGCTCTCTGTCTCAGGGTCACCCATACGGCAGTTGTACTCGATGACCATAGGCTCGCCTTCTACATTGATCAGACCGAAGAAGATGAATCCCTTATAGTCGATGTTCTCCTCAGCAAGTCCCTCTACGGTAGGACGGATGATGCGCTCGTCAACCTTCTGCATCCACTCCTTGGTAGCGAATGGTACAGGGGTAACGCTACCCATACCGCCGGTGTTCAGACCGGTATCGTGCTCGCCGATGCGCTTGTAATCCTTAGCCTCAGGCAGAATCTTGTAGTTCTTGCCGTCGGTCAATACGAATACAGAGCACTCGATGCCGCTGAGGAACTCCTCGATGACTACGCGTGCAGAAGCGTTGCCGAACATACCGCCGAGCATCTCCTTGAACTCTTTCTTAGCCTCTTCCAGGGTAGGGAGGATGAGAACGCCCTTACCGGCGCACAAACCATCTGCTTTCAGTACATATGGAGCCTTCAGCGTCTCCAGGAATTTCAAGCCTTCCTCTACATGCTCGCCGTCGAAAGTCTCATACTGGGCAGTAGGGATGTTGTGGCGCTTCATGAACTTCTTGGCGAAGTCCTTGCTGCCTTCCAGTACGGCGCCAGCCTTTGATGGACCGATGACAGGGATGTTCTGGGTGCGAGGATCGTTCTTGAAGTCATCGTAAACACCCTTTACCAATGGGTCTTCCGGACCAACTACCACCATATCAACGCCATTTTCAACTGTGAAGTTCTTGAGCGCCTCAAAGTCGTCTGCCTTGATATCTACGTTCTCGCCGACATTCTGAGTACCGGCATTACCAGGAGCGATGAAGAGTTTCTCACACTTCTCGCTCTGAGCGATTTTCCATGCTAAGGCGTGCTCGCGGCCACCGCCTCCTAACAATAAAATTTTCATTTGCTGTAAGTTATTGTTTGTTATTTGATGTAGAAGTAAACTCCCCTTTTCCGGGGGATGTTTACTTCTAGATATTTACTTGAGATAATCGAAAAAATAATTGCTGATGCGCTCATGCAGATGAGTGCTCTGATGACCTCTCATGTTGTGAGGCTCGCCAGGATAGACGAAGAAGTCTGGCTGGGTGCCTGCTGCGATGCAAGCCTTGAGGAAGGTGAGGCAGTGCTGTGGCACTACAGTCACATCGTTCAAACCCTGGATAATCTGCAGCTTGCCCTTCAGGTTCTTTGCCTGATAGAGCAGAGAGGTCTTCCTGTAACCCTCTGGGTTGGTCTGTGGGGTGTCCATATAGCGCTCGCCATACATCACCTCGTACCAGTGCCAGTCGATTACCGGACCGCCTGCTACGCCTACCTTGAACACATCAGGGTGGTTGGTCATCAGCGAGATGGTCATGAATCCGCCGAAGCTCCAGCCGTGAACGCCAATCTTGTCAGCATCTACGTAAGGAAGCGTCTTCAGATATTCCACACCCTTCATCTGGTCTTGCATCTCAATCTGTCCGAGCTGGCGGAAGGTAGCCTGCTCGAAAGCCTTGCCACGGTTCTCGCTTCCACGGTTGTCGAGGATGAAGAGCAGATAGCCCTTTTCTGCCATGTAGGTTTCCCAACCACGGCTAGAGTAGTTCCAGCGGGCATCTACGTTGTGGGCATGAGGTCCACCATATACATATATAATGGTAGGATACTTCTTGTTTGGATCGAAGTTTACCGGTTTCACCATTCTCCAGTAGAGGTCTGTTTCGCCATCGGCAGCCTTGATGGTACCGCAGCTGTACTCAGGCACATTGTAGCCCTTCCAAGGGTTCTCGGCTGTGAAGTAAGCGGTGCGCTTGCCGTTCTCGGTATTCACGAGGGCAATCTTGCGAGGCACGGTTGGGGTAGAGTAGTTGTCGAAGACATACTGTCCGTTCTCGCTCAAAGTGGCGCTGTGCCATCCCTTGCCGCAATCATCTACCAGCGTACGCTTGCCGGTTTTTGTGTCTACGGCAAAGATGTTTCTCTGGATAGGCGATTTCTCGTTGGATGCGATGATGATACTCTTGCGCTTGCTGTTGAAGCCGAGCACTTCCATCACTTCCCATTTGCCGGAAGTCAACTGCTTGATTTCGAGCGATTCTGTATTGTTTGCCATGCGGCTTCCGTGCTTGCCCAGGGTGCAGAGATAGAGGTGGTTGTAACCATCCTTGCGGCTCTGCATGATAAAGCTGTTGCTGTCCCAAGGCAGGAACTGGATAGGGTGGCAAGGCTCCACGTATTTCTCGTCGGTTTCGCGATAGAGTTCGCCAGTCTTCTCGCCGGTTTCTGCATTGTAGGCAGTCAGACGGCAGTCGTTCTGGTCGCGGTTCAGTTCGAACATATAGATGGTCTTGCTGTCCGGACTCCATGCGATGTTGGTGAAGTAGCGGTCGGTTGGATCGCCAGCTTTCAGATAGATGGTCTTGCCGGTCATGCAGTCGAACACGCCTACGGTTACCTTGTGTGAAGTCTCGCCTGTCATCGGATACTTGTCTGGTGCAGGAGTAGCGATGCAACTCTGTGTTTCAGGATGATTGAAACCGATTTCCGGGATGTCGACCTGCGGATAGTCGGTTACCATACTCTGGTCCATGCGATAGAAGGCGAGCAGTTCGCCGTTCGGACTCCAGAAGGTTCCCTTGCTGATGCCGAACTCATCGCGGTGAACACTCTGTCCATAAACAATTTCGCGGCTTCCGTCCTTTGAGAGCTGGAAATCGTGAGATTTCTTCTCTTTTGTCAGGGCGTTGCTGGTTACATCGAAGGTACGCACATAGAGGTTGCTGCCCTTCAGATAGGCGAAGGCGTTCTGCTGGGCATTAGCCTCCAGGAGATTCTCGCCGTCAGCAAAATCCATCTCGCTCAGCAGCTTATGCTTCTTGAAGTCTACGGTATAAGTCTTGCTGCCGTTGCTTACCATCACGATGCTCTTGCCTGCAAAAGGGAAGAGAGCATTGTAGAGGGCTCTTACCTTGATGTCTTTGGTAGGAGCAATCCACTGGTTGATGTCATTGATGCCGAAGAGTCTGGTCTCCTTGCCTGTCGTCTTGTTGACGAGATAGCAGGCATCCACATCCTGGCGAACGAGTTCATTGCCCCACCAGGTGCACCAGCGGTTCTTAGCTACCATGTTACGATAGTTGTTGCCGCCGAAGTTCAGGTCTTCCAATGTAAAGGTTTTCTCGCCTTTCTGAGCAGGAACCACGCCCTGAGCCTGTAAGTCGGTTGCATTCATAGCCATCATAATCATAGCAGCAAAAGATAATTTATAAATTGAATTCTTCAGATTCATTATATTCTTTACTTTATCGGGTTTACCACCCATACGTCGTGAAACACGACGTATGGGTCAATATGTCTCTTTAATCCTCGTCGTCGAAGTCAACGCTGAAGTTCTTCTTGCCTCCGCGCTTGCCTCCGAAATCACGGCCACCACGTTTGTCGCCCTTGAAGCCACCACGCTTGTCGCCTTTCTCGAAACGCTTTCCGTCGCGCTTGCCACCGAAGTCGCGCTTGCCACCAAAGTCACGGCCACCCTTGCGGTCGCCCTTGAAGCTGCGGCTGCCACGCTTATCATCGTCGTCATCATTGCGTCGACCGCCACCGATTCGTGAACGACCGCCCTTATGGAACTCAGCACGCTTCTTCTCGAAGTCTTCCAGACGGTGAGTATGGAACTTGAAAGAACGGATATCGTCCTCCTCGTTTTCAGTCTCCTCGCTTACACGCTTCTTGAATTCACGCTCCTTCTTGAAACGGTGCTTCTGAGCCATCTCGCTCTTCTCGCGCTCAGTCTTCACAATGCCGCCTTCAGAACGGAAGTCCTTCATCTTGCCGTCGAACATCACATACTTGCGGAATTCGCATTCCAAGCTTCCGTTGAATACAGGAATCTTGATAGATGGTTTCAGACCAATCTGCTCGAAGCACTCCTCGCGGTAGCTCAATACCCAAGCCTCGTTGCCGGCAAAAGCCTTCTTGAAGCGCTCACCTATCATCTTGTAGGTGTTCAGGAGGTTAGGGGTAGAGATGCGCTCACCGTATGGAGGGTTCATCACGATGATGCTCTTCTCTGCTGGCTGTGTGAAGTCCTTGAAGTCCTGCTGGGCGATGGTGATATCCTTGCTCAGTCCGGCAGCACGCACGTTGAGGTTGGCTGTGTTCACCGCCTTCATATCTACATCATATCCGTAGATGTGGTGCTCGAACTCGCGCTCCTGAGAGTCGTCGTTATAGATCATGTCGAAGAGATCCTGGTCGAAATCGTTCCACTTCTCGAAGGCAAACTCCTTGCGGAATACACCTGGAGAGATGTTGCGGGCGATGAGGGCAGCTTCGATGGCGATGGTACCTGAACCACACATCGGGTCGATGAAATCGCATTCGCCCTTCCAGCCGGTCATCAGAATCATACCTGCAGCGAGAACCTCGTTCAGAGGAGCCTCTACCTGCTCCTGGCGGTAGCCACGGCGGTGCAGACTCTCACCACTCGAATCGAGACTCAAGGTGGCATTGTCTTCTGCAATGTGGATGTTGAGGCGGATATCCGGGTTAGATACGCTGATATTTGGACGTGTACCCTGCTTCTCGCGGAACCAGTCAACAATCGCATCCTTTACCTTGTAGGTTACGAAGCGTGAGTTGCGGAACTCCTCTGAGTAGACTACTGAGTCAACCGAGAAAGTCTTCTTCACATCTAAGATGTCATCCCACTTGATCTTCTGAATCTGATCATACACCTCTTCAGCGCTTCTAGCCTTGAAGTGCTTGATAGGCTTTAAGATACGGATGGCTGTGTGCAACTGGAAGTTAGCACGATACATCATTTCCTTGTCGCCAGTGAAAGACACCATGCGGCGACCGATCTGTACATTATTGGCACCCAACTGGGTGAGCTCTTCAGCCAAGACAGGCTCGAGGCCCATGAAGGTCTTGGCAATGAGTTCAAATTCCTGTTCCATTATTGAATTCTATATCTAATAAACTTTGTTTTTCTTTTTTATATTTCTTTGTTTTTGGTTTCATATCCTTGGTAACCCATACGTTGGCTCCCACTACGCAGCCTTCTCCGATGGTGATGCGACCGAGGATGGTGGCATTGGCGTAGACGATGACATCATTTTCGAGGATAGGGTGACGAGGGATTCCCTTGATAGGGTTGCCGTCCTTATCGAGAGGGAAACTCTTGGCTCCGAGGGTTACACCCTGGTAGAGTTTCACATTGTCGCCGATGATGCAGGTAGCTCCAATCACCACACCCGTACCGTGGTCGATGGTGAAGTGCTTGCCGATGGTAGCTTCCGGGTTGATGTCAATACCGGTTTCCGAATGCGCCAGCTCAGTCATCATTCTCGGAATAAGCGGCACTCCCAGTTCGTGCAGCACGTGAGCGATGCGGTAGTTGGTAATCGCCTTGATGACCGGGTAGCAGGAGATGATTTCTCCGTGGCTCATGGCAGCCGGGTCGCCCTCGTAGGCAGCCTCTACATCGGTTGCCAGAATCTTGCGCAGTCTCGGGAATTCCATGATTACCTTGGCTGCAATCACGCCTGCCTTGGCACGCTGGTGTTGCAGTTCAGCCTGAGTTTCCGTTTCGCAGTCGTTGGCGAAGCAGAGACCGGCTAGGATCTGCTCTGACAGCATCTCATAGAGTTTCTCTACTCTTACTCCAATATGATATTTGATGGTTGAGATATTTACCGAAGAATTGCCGAAATATCCCGGAAAGAGGATAGAACGGGACAAACTGATAATTTCTTCGAGCGCCTTGCCCGAAGGAAGTGGATTCCCGTCTCGATGCTGATGGAAGAGACCCTTCAAAGATTCGGCGCTCGAAAGCTCCTCGATGGTCTCTGTCAGCTGATGAGTTAATGTATCTTTACTCATTTTCTTAATGTCTCAATAAAATTTGAGTGCAAAGATACGATTATTTTCTTGAATGACAAAGAAATAGCTACGGTTTTTTGTATTTTTTAGAGTGATTTTTTGAGGGATGAAAGACGGAAAGACCCATATACGGTGTTTTGCCGTACATGGGTCTGGCTTGTCTTATTTTGCGATGCTGTCCAGGAAGAGGAGCAGTCGGTTGGTGACGTTTACCTCTGAAACACCGGAATCGAAGTCGAGCGATACGAGGTTGAGTGTAGGGAAACGGTCGTGGAGACGTTTCTCGATGCCCTTGGAAATCACGTGGTTAGCGATGCAACCGAAAGGCTGGAGCGAGATGATGTTGTTTACGCCATCACGGATGTAACCTACGATGTCGGCAGGCAGAAGCCAGCCTTCGCCAAACTGGGCTGCGAGCGAAACCAGTCCCTGTACGTCCTTCGCATCATCATAGATATTGGTGAATGGACGGAAGTAGCGGAACTTGCCGGCTGCCTTGTTTACCTGGCGCAATCTTCTGCCTATCAGCGCCTGATAAGCGCCCTTGATGATGAAATCGGGCACTTTGGTGCAACTCAGCCGCATGTGTTTCTGTATCTCCACGTTCACAAATTCCTGCAGGAAGAAAGGGGCAAGCAGTGGCGGAATCACCTCAATGCCGCGCGAAATGATGTTCTGCTCCAGGAACTGGTGGGCGAAAGGATTGAACTTCAGGAAGATTTCGCCTACGATTCCTACCTTCGGCAGTTCTCTGTCGAGGGTCATCTGGTTGAATTCTTCGGCTGCCTGTTCCAGGAGTCGGATGAGTCCTTTGGCTGAATTCTGGGCGATAGGTCCGTCTATCAGCTGCATGTATTTATCGCGCAACTCTCTGGCAATGCCCGGTTTTCGCTCTCTTACGATACAGGCGTTGTACATCTCGTTGATTGCATCGCCATAGAAAATGGCGGTAACGATAATCTGACTGTATTTCAGCCAAGGCACATTGAAGCCGTCCTGCTCGTTGTAGTCTTGCTTGTCGTCTGTAGAGCCTGATGCTTCGCCTGTTGAGGCTGTTACACCGAGCGTGAGCAGCGGAATGTCCTGGAATCCATTGGAAATCATCGCACGTTTGATGAGACCGGCGTAGTTGGTTGCGCGACACTGACCGCCCGTCTGACTCATCACTACTGCCGTATTATTCAGGTCGTATCTGCCTGATTTCAAGGCTTTGATGATGTCGCCGACGATGAGTGTTGCCGGATAACAGACTTCGTTGTTGGCAAACTTCAAGCCGAGTTCGGCGCTTACCTCATCGCTCATCGGAAGTACCTCTACATCATAGCCTATCAGTTTCAGGATAGGCGGAATGATAGGGGTGAGGTATTCGGTCATGAAAGGAGCGAGAATCTTGCGATGAATATCCTGCTTGGTGAATACCTTGGTCTGTTGTAAATGTTGAATGTTGAGTGTTGAATGTTGAATTTCTTCAGCTGTTGAATTTTTCATTCTTCGTTCTTCACTCTTCACTCCCTTCAGGCTTTCTATCAGCGAGCGGACACGGAGCTTCAGAGAGCCGATATTGCTCACATCATCTATCTTCAACAGCGTGAACGGCTTGTTGTGGCGCTTCATGATGTCGCGAATCTCGTCCTGGATAAAACTGTCAGGACCGCAGCCGAAGCTGGTCATCTGGACGAAATGAACCTCATCGCCCTGTTCGGCTGCCCATTGCGCTGCCTTGAGAATGCGGTTCATATACGCCCATTGCTTCACGAGATAAGTCTCTGGTTGACAGTTGTATGCTTCGTTATTGTCTTGGCTGGCTAATGCTGCCTCATTTCTTTCTGCCGCCAGGTCCTCCAGATTGAAGTCTTTGAAATCTGCAAAGAGATTACCCCGGGCGATGTCTTCGCTGATGACGTTGACTCCCAGATTGGCTATCATCTCGCTCAGCTTGTGCTGAATCAGCGGGTCTGTATGATAAGGACGGCCAGCCAGCAGAATCGTAAGTCCCTTGTTGGGTTTCTGGGTCTTGTCTCCGTCCGTTTTCTGAGCCTCTGTTTCTTCATTTTTCAGAATCTCCCAGCCCTGTTTCTTGATTTCGGCAGCATATACTGCCTGAGCATAGAGGGCCTCTCTCAGCGCTTTATGGGCAGTCTTCTTGCTTACTCCCAGTTGCTTGAGATAATCGGTAATCTGTTTTTCCAGCGCCTTAGGCTGGGCAAAGTTGATGACGGGCGTATCGATCGGTTTCTTCAGATTGATGACCGACTTGATGACATCGCTGTAGCCCGAAACGACCGGACAGTTGAAGCTGTTCAGCGTATTCTTCGGGTCGTCATTATGTTCATAAACCACGTATGGCATGAGGATGCGGTCAACCTTCGGGTTCTCGTTGAGTTCCTTCAGATGACTGTGAGCCAGTTTAGCCGGGAAGCAGATATTGTCGCTCATCACCGTATTCAAGGCTCCTTCATACTGGCTGAAAGTGGAATCGGAAGAGAGAATCACGCCCAATCCGGCTGCCCGGAGCAGCGCATTCCAGAACGGATATTCCTCATACATGTTGAGGATGCGAGGAATGCCTACTTTGACGCTGTGTTTTACAGCGTCAAGTGGGTTAACTGTCTCTCTATCAAAGAGTAAACTATATTTGTATTCGTAAATGTTTTTGCCTTTTTCCCCGTTCGCTCCCTTGTTGTTGAACACACGCTCACACTTGTTTCCGGAGTAGAATCGGTTACCGCCGGTAAAGGTGTAGCGGGAAACATAACAATGGTTTTCGCAGCCTTTGCATTGCAGCTGTTTGGTTTCATAATGAGCCAGATTCTGGAGATCATCGATGGATCTTGATGAGGCAGGGTGCTCGTCTTCTGCAGAAGTGCGATGTTTATAATCTGCCGCCGCATGAAGGGCACAGCCGTAGGCACCCATCAGTTCAGGCATGTTGCTTCGTGCCACTTCGGTATGGGTGAGCAACTCAAATGCTCTTACCACCGCATCGTTTCTCATCGTACCACCCTGCACAACGATTTTGCCTCCAAGGTTCTCATTACCATGGAGTTTCAATACCTTATAAAGACAGTTCTTGATGACCGAATAAGAGATTCCGGCAGAAATATCAGCTACAGATGCGCCCTCTCTGAGCACCTGTTTCACCTTCGAGTTCATGAAGACGGTGCAGCGGGTTCCCAGGTCGCAGGGAGCCTTCGACTGGCAGGCGAGTTGGGCAAAATCGCCTACAGAATAACCCATATTGTTGGCAAAGGTCTGGATAAATGTTCCGCAGCCCGAACTGCACGCCTCGTTGAGTTCCATGCGCACCACAGCCCCTTTCTCAACGAAGATAGCCTTCATGTCCTGTCCGCCGATGTCCAGGATAAAACTCACGTCGGGCATGAGTGAGGCAGCTGCTCTTTCGTGTGCCATTGTTTCGATAATGCCGCTATCGAGGCCGAAAGCCGCCTTGATGAGTTCTTCGCCGTAACCTGTAGAGCAGGAACCTACGATTTCCAGTTCAGCGCCTCGCAATGCTGCTTCCTGCTTCAGGGCGTTCAGTCCATCCGCTACTGCCTTGATCGGATTTCCCAGATTCAGGCGGTAATTGGTAAAGACAATATCTCCCGTAGGCGTCTCCGCATTCACCCTTACCGCAACAATCTTCGTCGTAGTAGAGCCCGAGTCAATACCAATCACAACCTGCTGTTTTCCTTTATTCAGCGGTTGGGTTTCGGTAGCGAATTTCGCCTTAGATTTGAGCCATTCCTGGTGCTCTTTCTCGTTCTTGAACAGAGGCAGCAGACTGCTGGTCCATTCCGTTTGTATTTCTTTTTTCATCCGGCTTCTGAGGGCAGAAACTGAGGCTGCAGAATCTGCCGATTTAGCCCGATAAGCACAGCCCAGAGCCGGAATGAGATTGCTGTTTCCGGATACGATGAAGTCGTTTGGAGAGAGATGGAGATAGTCGCAGAAAGCCTTGCGGAGAGCCGGAAGAAAGGTAAGCGGACCGCCGCAGAGCAGGATAGGAGCCTCGAAACTGATGCCGTGAGAAAGCGTTACCACCGTCTGTACGGCGATGGAATGGAAGATGCTGGCAGCAATATCTGCTTCGGGCAGATTGCGCGCCATCAGGTTCTGGATGTCGGTCTTGGCGAATACTCCGCAGCGGGCAGCCATCGGATAAACGTGTTCTGCCTTCATTGCCAACTCGCTCATCTTCTGGTTCTCTACGCCCATCAGCACACTCATCTGGTCGATGAAAGCACCCGTTCCGCCGGCACAGTTGCCGTTCATGCGCAGTTCCATATTTCCGTTTTCCTTGAAGAAGATAACCTTCGCGTCCTCGCCGCCAATATCGATGAGCGCCTTCGCCTCAGGATGAGCCGTACGGGCATAGACCGATGCAGCCACCACCTCCTGTACAAACTCCGCCTGGAGCTGTTCGGCAGTAGCCATTCCTACGCTTCCCGTTACGCAGATTCTTGCCTCTGCATCACCGGTAAGGGCTAAAATCTCATCGAAATATTGCGACACAAGTTCGTTGACACGAGCGTTGTGGCGTTCGTATTTTGAGTAAATTACCCGGTTATCGCTGTCGATAACGGCTATTTTGGCTGTCGTAGAGCCAACGTCCAATCCTATGTAATAAGTCTTATCCATTTCTCTTATCTCAAGTATTTTCTCTTATCTTCTAGTATCTTCTTCAAGTTTCGCAAGTTTTGCTCCACACGCCCTGAAAGGGCAGAAGCTCCTAGCCCAGGGCATCGCCCTGGGTTATTACGGGCGCTAGCCTGTCGCCCTGTAAGGGCAAAAGCTTTAAAACTCCAGGCAAAACATAAAGCTTTTGCCCTTACAGGGCGTCTTGCTGATTGCCATCATACCCAGGGCGATGCCCTGGGCTAGGAGCTTCTGCCCTTTCAGGGCGTGCTGCTTCTGGAGCTTTTGGGCCTTCAGCCCGTACTTAAACCTCGTGCGAAACTTCTAGTATCTTCTTATTATTGGCTTTTCCCAAGTTCCATCTGCTCTCTTCTCATATCCCTGAAAGCGCTCCAGGCTATCGGAACCGCAACGGCAAACGAGCAGCAATCTGCCCACATCTGACACATCTCCACGCCCAGCAATCCGAAGAAATAGGGGAGGATGAAGATGAGCGGAATGAAGAAAAGTCCGCTTCGTGCCGCCGCTACGATGTTGGCTCTCACCGGTTTACGGATGGTCTGCATCAGCATGTTGGTGAGCACGATGCTGGCTACGAGCGGAAAACTGAGCACCTGCCATCGCAAAGCCACCGAACCTACGGCTACAACCGCTGCATCATCGCGGAAGATGCTGATGATGGAAGTTGAGAAGATGAAGCCGAGAAGGGCACAGACGGCGAGGAAAACCGTGCCGCATCTGATGCAGAAAAAGAAGGCTTCCTTTACGCGCCCATAGAGTTTGGCGCCGTAGCAGAATCCGCAGAGCGGCTGGAATCCCTGACCCAGACCGATGACCATCGCATAGGTGAAGAAGGAGATGCGGGTAACGATGCTCATGCCCGCAATGGCTGCATCGCCAAACGCACCTGCTGCCACATTGAGCATCAGCGTAGCGATACTTCCCAGTCCCTGTCTTGACAGCGAAGGGGTTCCGCCGAAGATAATCTCCTTGGCAAAGGCGCGGGTAGGGGTGAAATTGCAGAGACGGATGCGGATGTTCTCGCCTTTATGCGTCATCCAGAAGAGCATGGCGCAGCCGAAACACTGGCTGATGAGGGTGGCTACGGCGGCTCCGGTAATGCCCAGCTGGAAGTAGAGGATGAGCAGAGGAGCCAGAATCAGATTGAGCAGCACACCCGACATGATGCCCTTCATCGCATACATCGTATTGCCCTGAAATCGCATCAGATTATTCAGCGTAAGCGAGGTGGTCATAAAGGGAGCACCCAGCAGGATAATGCCCAGATAACGCTCTGTATAAGGAAGAATGGTGGGCGTAGAACCCATCAGAAGGCAGAGCGGAGTGAGGAACACATGACCCAGAATGGCTATGAGGAGACCGGTAAGAAAACTCAGCACAAAGCCCGTTGTTGCCATCTTCTGTGCCTCTTCCGTATGCTTGGCGCCCAACTGTCGCGAAACATAATTGCCCGCTCCGTGACCGAAGAAGAAACCAATCGCCTGAATCACAGCCATTGCTGCAAAGGAAACGCCTACCGCTGCCACACTCTGCGTGTTGATGCTGCCCACGAAATAAGTGTCGGCGAGATTGTACATGCTCGTCGACAGCATACTGATAATCGTTGGTATGGCCATCGTAAAAATCACATGATGCACAGGGGCATGTGTGAGGAACGTATAGTTGTCTCTTTTCTCTTTCTTCATAACTTTATGATGCTCTTTTGGGGCATTTCAACCTGCAAAGGTACATAAATATCCACAAAGTTGGACAATTATGAACAAACTTTTATAAATTTATAAGAAAAGAGTTGCATTATTCATAAATTTATTGTATTTTTGCACCGCAATTGAATATATATACATAAAACAATATACTAATGAATGATGAGATAAGAATCATACCGATAACGACTAAAAAAGGGCTGAAAACCTTCATTCAGTTTCATTATGATCTCTACAGAGGCCATAAGTTTGCCATTCCCTTTTTGCGTTTCGACGAGATGAATACGCTGGACCCAAAGAAGAATCCTGCCTTCGAATTCTGCGAGGCTCAATACTTCCTGGCGGTTGACAGCGAGGCTCGTATCGTGGGTAGAATTGCTGGCATTATCAACCATCGTGCCAACGAAGAGTGGAACAAGAAGCAGGTTCGCTTCGGCTGGTTCGATTTCGTGGATAATGTAGCGGTTTCCTGTGCCTTGTTGCGCGCGGTAGAAAACTGGGGCAAGAGCAAGGGAATGAACGAATGCGTAGGTCCGCTCGGATTTACGGATATGGACCGTGAAGGCTTGCTCATCGAGGGCTTCGACCGGAAGTCTACGATGTATATCAATTACAATTATCCTTATTACAAGACGCATCTGGAGAGTTATCCGCTCTATGAGAAGGATAACGACTGGCTGGAGTACCGCATCAGGATTCCGGAAGTGACGCCGGCTAAGTTTGCCAAGACTGCCCAGATGATAGAGAGCCGATATAATCTGCATGTTCATAAGTTCACCCGCCGGGAACTGACCTCGGGCGGAATGGGCAGGAAGGTGTTCGAAATCGTGAACGAGACTTACAAGAATCTCTATGATTTCCAGCAGCTTACGGAGAAGCAGATTGATGAATATGTAAATTCTTATATCAAGAAGGCTGACTTGAACCTGGTAACGGGTGTTGTAGATGGCAACGCTGGCAACAAGCTGGTTGCCTTTGGTGTTTCCTTCCCTTCGTTTACCGATGCGCTGCGCGAGATAGGCGATGGCAAGCTTTTCCCTACGGGTTGGCTGAAGGTGCTGAAGGTTCTGAAGTGGCACAAGACGGATACGGTAGATTTGCTCTGGATAGGTGTTCTTCCGGAATATCGCAAGAAGGGAGCCAACGCGCTCATTTTTGCCGATCTGATAGAACAGTATCACCGTTATGGCTTTAAATGGGCTGAGGCAATGCCGCAGATGGAGACCAATACCGGTGTTCAGAGCCAGTGGCAGTATCTGGAGAGCGAACAGCATCGCCGTCATCGCTGCTATAAGAAGAAGATTTAAAAGTCTCTGTTTTGGGCCGTTTAGTGGTAAAAAAGATAGAAAATGGGCTAAAAAGTTAAAAAAACTAACTCGTAGTTTTGTGGTTCTCAACTCATAGTTTTCCGGTTAGCAACTCATAGCTTTCCGGTTGAGAAAATTAAGAATGCATCGCGATAGGATGAAAAATGGCTGTAAAATGGCTGTTTTTTCCATCGCGATGCATTATTTTTTGCGTCGCGAAGCACAATTCTTTCCGTCGCGACGTACCAATTCTTCCGTCGCGACGCATTAATTGCCCCCTCGTGAGGCGTCATTTAAGCCTCCCGCTGGTCATCATTTAAGCCTCTTATCGGTCTTAATATAAGGCACTTCTCCGTCTTAATATAAGACGCTTGCCAAGATAAAAAGATGCGCTCTGGAAAGAGAAAATTAAGATGGGGGTTAACAGGTTAACAGTTAACACCCCAAAAATGCATACTTCCATCCACACACTTATATAAAAATAAGTATATATACTCATTGGCGGAATTAAAATTCGCCTAAAAATTAGTATCTTTTATGGAGAAAAA
>OIWK01002086.1_pt1 | contig 16789 bp, 14 predicted proteins | sample 1587401 | NCBI WGS metagenome assembly OIWK01 (sample SAMEA3888911, study PRJEB22519) | human gut metagenome | biome: human gut; feature: human-associated habitat; material: faeces | place: Denmark | collected 2009
ATCATGGAAGCCATTGAAAATATGACTGTTCTCGAACTTTCCGAACTCGTAAAAGCTATGGAAGACAAATTCGGCGTTTCCGCTGCTGCTCCGGTTGCTGTTGCTGCTGCTCCGGCTGCTGGCGCTGCTGCTGCTGAAGAAAAATCCGAATTTGACGTCATTCTCCAGTCTGCTGGCGACAAAAAAATCGGCGTTATCAAAGTTGTCCGTGAAGTTACCGGCCTCGGCTTGAAAGACGCTAAAGCTCTCGTTGACGGCGCTCCGAAAGCTGTTAAAGAAGGCGTTGCTAAAGCTGACGCTGAAGCTCTCAAAGCTAAACTCGAAGAAGCTGGCGCTACTGTCGAACTCAAATAATTTCCTTTGTGAAATTATCGGACCTGTGTACGATTCCGTACACAGGTCTTTTTTTTATGTCAAAAACGGACTAAACAATTCACCTAAGTACTAAAAACTTAAATGGGCTTATGCTATAATTAGTTTATAATTTGTAAACGATAATTATAGTATTTGTAATGACGATGGAGGACGTGATTTGTTATGGGAATAGGGGAGATGCGAGCAGAGCTACATCGCTATTATGACCGGTTGACGTCAGGTATCTGCCTGATCGGGATGGAACCGGGAGAGCCTATTTTATTTGTCAATAAAGGGATGCTGAAGATTTATCATTGTACTGATGAAGCGGATTTTTACCGCTTTACCGGGAAGCGGTTGCAAGGCATGGTCGATGCCGAGGACTATTATCCTATCGCCCATATGGCCGGCTCGGACCAGACTGGTTTTGTGACTTTCCGGTTCCGCACGCGTGATGAGCATTTCCGCCGGGCCGAAGGATCGGCCAGTGTCATTTCCCTGGATGATGGAAAGAAGGCCTGGCTGCTGCAGATCATCAGCAGTGAACTGAAAGGCATCAGTACGCAGACCGACTCCCTGACCGGCCTTTTGGGCATGCGCTCGTTCTTTCGGAAAGCCTTTCAGATAGCCCGTGAGTCAAGTCCTGAAGGCCGCTTGTCAGAATACTGTCCGATTTATTTCAACCTGACTCATTTCCGCCTGTACAACTCCCTCCACGGCGTAGCTGCCGGCGACCATTGCCTCAAATACATCGCCTCTGTGTTGCGGAAGGCGTTCCCCGATGCCTTGATTTCTCATCTTTCTGCCGATGGGTTTGGTGTATTGGCAACGAAGAAAAAAGACTTGTTCCAGACCATCGAGGTCGTCTGCAGCCGCGTCAATGGGTATATCAATAATTCCAATATCGTCTTGAAGGCTGGCGTCTGCCTGCTGAAAGACGACGATATCCATATCGTGCGCCATTCTTTTGATATGGCCAAAATCGCCTGTGATACGATCAAGACTGATGCCACACGGTGCTGGGCCATTTATACGCGGGAAATGGGCGTCGCCCTGGAGAAGCGGGATTTCGTCCTGGAAAATTTCAACACGGCCTTGGAAAAAGGCTACATCAAAATCTATTATCAGCCCGTCGTCCGGACGATGACCGGGAAAATCTGCGGTGTCGAAGCGCTGGTCCGGTGGGAAGATCCCGTTTACGGACGGCTCACACCGAATGTCTTCATTCCCGTCCTGGAACAGGCCCGGCTCATCCATAAACTGGATGGCTATGTTCTCAATCAGGTAGCGAAGCAGCTTCATTACCAGCTGGCCAATAAACGGCCTGTCCTGCCGTATCGGTCAATTTATCGCGTCATGATTTCAACCTCATGGACCCTTTTGCGGTTGTTGAAAAAGTCATTTCCCGCTATAATCTGCAGCGGGATTATTTCCGTATCGAAGTGACGGAAACGGCGTTGGTCAAAGAAAAGCATAATCTGCTCCGCAGTTTGAAGCAGTTTCAGCAGTCGGGCTACCAGGTCTGGCTTGATGACTTCGGCAGTGCCTATTCTTCGCTCAACGTCCTGCACAATTATCATTTTAATGAACTGAAAATCGATATGGCCTTTTTACATAATTTCAATGAACAGAGCCGTCAGATCATCAAGGCCATCGTCCTCATGGCGAAAGAACTGGGCATACATACCTTGGCCGAAGGTGCAGAAACAAAGGCCCACGTCGACTTTTTGAAGGACATCGGCTGGAAAAGATACAGGGCTATTATTTTGGACGGCCTATGACCTACGAAGACTTGTCATCGTTTTGCAAGCACTATGAGCATGGCTTGGAAACGCGGCGGGAAGAACCGGTCTATGACAAAGCCGGTCTGGTCAATGTCGTAACAGATTTACCGACCGCTATTTTCCACTACGATGGTATTCAGGCCGGGGTGTTGTGGGCCAATCTGGCTTTTCGGAAAATCCTCCGATGGTCTTTGCCCGGATACAATGGCCATGACCTGCCCTTGTGGATCCAGGACTTTTCATTCAGGCAGCGCCTGCAGCCTTGTTTGGATGAACTCCTTGCTTCCGGCCAGAAACAAGTCGTGACCTATGTTGAAAGAGACCATTATTTGCAGCTGCATTTGGAACTCATCGGCGGGACCCGGGGGCGATACCTGGGACGGGCCTGCATCTATAATATTGCCGATGCCAGCGACCGCCAGGAGACACAGCGTATCGATTATCTGCTGCGCAATATCCTGAAAGTCTATAAAGGCTTATATTACCTGCACCCTGGCAAAGATACGCTTGAAGTCATCAAGACGACGATGACCCATTGGGCTGATGGAAAGTCCCTGAAAGGCATCCAAAAGCTGCTCATCGACTATGCCGTCCAGTCCGTTTACGTCGACGACAGGGAACGATTTTTATCATTCCTTGATTTCGATAACCTTTGCCGTCAGGCGGACCAGTCCCCGACTGCCAGTGTCGGGGATGTTTTCCGTATCAAACAGGCTGACGGCAGTTATCGCTGGACTGTCTTTTTGGCCCTCCTTCTCCAGCAGGTCGATGACCAATATGACATTCTGTTGTGCTGCCGCGATGATGTATGGGAAACGGCGCGGGACCGCAAGAGCCTGCTGCCGCTCCTGGCTACGTCTTTGGGCATCCAGGAACTGGAACCGGTCCGGCAGCCCTATTTCCGTATCCTGCGGGAATTGTGCCAGGCCATGATTCATTATTCGGATATCAAATTCTTCTGGAAAGACCGGGAACGGCGTTTTGCTGGCGTTAGTCAGGCTTTCCTCGATTATTACGGCTTAAAAGATGAAAAAAGCCTCATCGGGAAAACCGATGAGGATATTGGCTGGCATATCCAGGGGAAAAAGTATGAGGAAGCCGAACGGGCTGTTCTGGAAAAAGGCGAAATTCCACGGCATATTATCGGGGAGTGTCTCGTCCAGGGACGGCCACATCGGATTGCGGCTACGAAATTCCCTATCTATCAGGGGCGGCGTATTATCGGCCTGATGGGTTATTTTGAGGATTTAGAGTATGCAGAAGCCCGGCAGGCACAGCTCCGGCAGAGCAGTTTTGTCGATGACGTGACGGGGCTGCTCAATTTCCGGGGCATCTTGCAGGCGGCAGACGAGTATGTCGATAAATATCGGCGCTATGGCCAGGATTATACGTGTGTCCTCCTCGAAGTGCCTGCATACGAAGCGCTTTTTCAGGAGTATGGCGATGAAGTGGGACAGAAATTGCTGCAGGTCATTACGTAGCAGCTGCTGGCCTTCCACACGTTGAATGAAACGATAGCCCATTTGAGCGGCAGCCGTTTTTGCTGCCTTGTCCCGAAGGCGATGGATGCCGATTTCCGGAATAAAATGCTGGGCCTCATCAATGCTATCCATGGCATTATGGATATTGGTGGCTACAGCTGCACGCTTTATTTGCAATACGCCGTGGCCCAGGGGTCGGAGGGCCAGGATTTCGATGAGGTCATGCAGCTGTTGCGGAAACGCCTGGCTGAAGCGAAAGAATAGCAGTATGGGCAAGCCATCTATATTGGCGACCGCCTGGTCTTCGACAAGGAGAAATTCGACAAGCTCGATGAAGAAGTGTCCATCATCGATCCGGATATGTATGAACTGGTCTATGTCAATGACTATATGCAGCGGTCCTATGGCCTTTCCGACGGCAGCGGCTGGGTCGGCGAGAAATGCTATAAAATCCTGGCCGGCCGGGAGACTCCTTGTGATGACTGCCTCAATGACAGGCTGCGCCGCGATTGTTTTTATACGGTAACGCGCCGCAACCGCAAGTCCGGACAGTACATGTTCATACGGACGACGCTCATTCCCTGGCAGGGGAAGAATTACCGCTTTTCCATGGCCTTTGACCTGAGCCGGTACATCTTCCGCGACCGGGAAGAAATCGATGTCGTCTTCCGGGAAGTCATGGCCAACGACGTCATTGCCATCGGCATGAGTGAAGCCGATCCCCATACAGGCCTGCAGAAAATGTTGGAAAAATCGGCCATAGCCTGCAGGCTGAACGGGTCCTGATTTTTGAGGAACAGCCGGATCAGACCGTCAGCGCTACCTATGAATGGCATCAGGAGGATTTGCAGCCGATGGCTCCTACGGTCCAGCACATTCCCCTGGACTCCCTGCGCCCGCTGTATGCGGCCTTTGATGCCAAACAGATGGCCATTATTGAAGATGCACAGGCTTTCGTCCGGGCTCATCCTGGATTTACGCCGCATCTTTCCGGCGTACGCCGCCTTGTATCGGGCCATCTGACCCAATCGGGCAAGTCCCTGGGCTTTACGGAGGTCGTCAACCCGTCGGCATTGGCCTTTAAATCGGCCAGCCTCCTGTTGTCGACGCTGACCCTGTTCCTGGCCAGTATGCTGCGCAACCGCGATACCTTCCGTTCGCTGGAACGCCTCAGCACGACAGACCAGCTGACCGGTGCCGGCAACCGCCGGGGCTTTACGGAATATATCGGGACGGTGCCCGATGGGATTTCCCTGGCCTTTATTTTTGGCGATCTCAACGGTCTCAAGCGGATCAATGATACCCAGGGCCATGAAGCCGGAGACCATCTCATCCAGCAGTCTGTCCAGACCATGAAGGCCCTGAACGGCGATATCGCCGTGTTCCGCATGGGCGGCGATGAATTCATGGTCATCGCCAGGGATGTCAGTGAACAGCAGGCCCAGCGGCTCGTTCGCGAACTGCGCGCCCGTTACCAGTCCAGCGGCATCAGCATGGCTTTGGGAACGGTGGTATGCCAAACCCCCATTGCCAATATCGACGAGGTGTTATCCCGGGCAGACCGGGAGATGTATGCCGACAAAGAACGGATTTACACAAGCCGGCGTCATTCGTGAGATACAGTTTTATTTATGGCCAATAAGGGCCGTGCCAGAGCGGCAGCGCAGAGGCTCTTGACGATATCCAAGGGAATGAACGGGATGACGCCGCTCATGATGGCTGCTTCCCAGGGCATGCCCGTGATGCCTTTGAGCTGCAAGACACCGCCTAGATAGATGACCGGGATGCCGATGACGACGGCTACTAGGGCGTAGCGCCGGAAACTATAGTCCTTTCCTTTGAACCAGGACATAAGGAAGACCGCTGCGACGTAAGCCCAGATGTAGCCACCTGTCGGGCCGAACATCTTGCCCGGACCTGCCGTACCGCCTGTGAAGACGGGGACGCCGATGAGACCGATGCCGATGTAGGCCAGCATGGTGATGGCTGCATCTTTCGGCGGCAGCAGGAAGGCGACCAGGTTGACGACGAGCGTCTGCAAGGCAATGGGCGACTGGGAAAAGGGCAGGGGGATGATTAAATACGCGGAGATACAGTTCATAGCAATCAGTAAGGCGATGCGCGTCAGGCGCATCGTCTTTTCTCTTGAATCAGACATGATAAAAGCGCTCCTTTGCTTACGGATTTCTCCCGTATTATAGCAAAAAAGCGCTTGTGAGGTCAACTTTATATATACTGACAATAGGTTGACAATATGACTTAGAACAGTTTTTTCAGGCACGGTTCGACCTGGACGCCTTCGCGGGGATCGCTGCCAGACTGATAGGTATATTCGATGGCCACGTTCAGGAACTGGACGGCTTTCTTTACGCTGTCGTGCAGGAGCTGGTCCTGGAGTAGGGAGCCCGTCAGGACGCTGGTGAACAAGTCGCCGGTGCCGCAGGTGCTGAAGGGAATACGGTCGACCGTACATTCGTCGAAAGAAGACGTCTGGGCATCGTAGCTGACGACAGTAATCGTGTCGTTGCCCGTGGGGACGCTGGTGATGATGATTTGACGCGGTCCCATGGTGGCCAGCTGCTGGCAGAGTTCGAGCATGGTCTTCATGGACGGGGTACCCGGGTCATAGGGGCGGCCCGTCAACAAGGTCGCTTCGGTGTAATTCGGCGTAATGATAGTCGCTTTGGCAATGAGTTTGCGCATTTCCGTGACGATATCCGGCTTGAAGACAGGATAGAGTTTGCCGTCATCGGCCATGGCCGGGTCGACGACGACGAGCGTATCGTCTTTGGCGAAGCGGGAAATGGCATCGAGGACGATGGCTATCTGGCCGGCGTCGGCGAGGAAACCGCTGTAAATAGCATCATAGGAATAGCCCAGTTTCTGCCATTTATCCATGAATTCCGTCATGTGCGGCGTGAAATCAGAGAAGGTAAAGTCGCCATAGGTCAGGTTATTGCTGAAAATAGCTGTCGGGAACGGGCAGACCTGAAAGCCCATGGCCGAAATGACCGGGATGGCAGCTGTCAGGGAGCAGCGGCCAAAGGAACACATATCGTGAATTGCAAGGACGCGTTTTGTAGCCATAGAGAAAACCTCCTAAAAATAAACTGTACCATCATTTTACCCGATAACATGGGCCATGTAAATAAGACAGATTGTGGCGATTCTGTCCTGCCAGTTCGATTCTCCCGGGGCCGTAAATATGGTATAATTAAATTTATATTATTTGTTGCAATGAATTTGTTGAGATAGGAGACTGGGGTTATGGCGCAAGAAGCGAATGTATTGATGGGGTTGAGTGTCAAAGCGATGATTTTCCACGAAGGGAAGCTGCTGTTGTTGCAGAAGAACGATGCCGAAGGGCTGCATCATTGGGAATTTCCCGGCGGCGGCCTGCGTTTCACGGAAGACTTTGAAGCCGGCCTTCGCCGGGAAGTACGGGAGGAAACGGGCCTTTCTATCACCTTGGAGGCTCCGGCCGGTATCTGGAGCTATCAGAAGAAAGACGGCCAGTTCCTGAACGGCGTCATCTTCACGGCTATGGCCGATACGGATAAAGTGTCCCTGTCCGAAGAACACCTGGCTTATCGCTGGGTCACGCCGGAAGAACTGCCGTCGTACCGCCTGCACGGGTCACTGCAGCGTTCGCTGAAACAGATGAAGCAGTTCTCGTATGAAAAGAGCCACGCCTTGCTGCGCGGTTTCCTTTCGGATATATGAGGTGCCCTATGGACAGGAAGAAACAGGAATGGGCGCCTTTTGTCGAAGCCCTGGAAGGGTACTGCCAGCAGCACCTGAAGGCCTATCATACGCCGGGACACAAATTGGGACAGGGCATTTCCGCCTATCAGGCCAGCCTCTTTGGCGACGCCCTGCGGCGGGATTTGGGAGTCATGTATGCCCTGGATGACTTATTCCAGCCGGAAGGAGCCCTGAAGGAAGCCATGGACCTGGCAGCTGACCTCTATGGTGCCGGGCGGACTTTCTTTTCCATCAACGGCACGACGGCCTGTATCGAAGCCATGATCCTGGCTGTCTGCGGCGATGGCGATGAAATCCTCATTCCCCGCGAGGCCCATAAGAGCGTCATCAATGGCCTGGTCTTGAGCGGCGCCATCCCGGTCTACCTGGAAAGCCGCTTCGATGCGGTCCGGCAAGTGTCGCTGGGACCGGACCTGGACAGCTTGAAGAAAGCCGTTGCAGCCCATCCCCGGGCGAAAGCCGTCGTCTTCACCTATCCGACCTACGATGGCATCGCCGGCAACCTGAAGGCCCTGGCAGCCTATGCTCATGAACAAGGCCTGTATGTCCTCGTTGACGAAGCTCATGGCGCCCATCTGGGCTTCCACGGGGATTTGCCGGCAGAAGCCCTGGCCTGCGGTGCCGACTGCGTCGCCCAGAGCACCCATAAGATGGCCGGTTCCCTGACCCAGACGTCGATGCTGCACTGCCGCAAGGACTTTCCCCTGACGGACCGCGTCGCCGCGTCGATGGCTGTCGTCCAGTCGACGAGCCCCCATTACTGGTTCCTGGCTTCCCTGGACAGCGCCCGCCAGCAGCTGGCTCTGGAAGGCCCCAGTCTCATCGGCCGGGCCCTCGAACTGGCCCGGTCGGTGCGGGATGCCATCCGTGCGATTCCCGGACTGACCGTTTTTGGACGGGAAATCATCGACGGAAAAGTCGTCAGCGGCTTCGATGAAACGAAAATCACCATCGACTTTTCCGGCATCGGCCTCGACGGCGTGACGGCTGAACGGGGCTTGCGTCAGCAGGGCCTCGAAGTGGAACTCATCGCCGGCAATCACGTCCTGGCCCTGATTACTCTGGGCGATACGGAAGAAACGGCCCAGGCCCTGGTCGAGGCCTGCCGGACGATTGCCCAAGGCCGTCGTCTCTGCCCGGCCGGACCGGTCCAGGAACAGGCTCTGCCGGAGCCGCAGGTCGTCATGGCGCCGCGCCAGGCCTGGAACTGCCCCGTAGAAGCCGTGCCTTTCACTGAGGCACGCGGCCGCATCGCCGCGGAAAATGTGACCTTTTATCCGCCAGGCATCCCGGTCCTGACTTTAGGCGAAGAAATTACGGCAGCCTGCCAGGACTATATCCGCCAAAAGATGGCCCATGGCTATAAGCCGAACGGCCCGGCCGATGGAACCTTGGCGACGATCCGCGTCTTGAAGGAGGAGTTCCATGAAAGGTAAATTATTCATCATCGAAGGTGGCGACGGCAGCGGCAAGGCGACGCAGACCCGGCTGCTGACGGAACACTTGCAGTGCGACGGCTATGACGTGAAATCCGTCAGCTATCCCGACTATGACAGCGATTCCAGCGCCCTGGTCAAGATGTACCTGCGCGGCGATTTCGGCAGCGATGCCGACGCCGTCAATCCCTATGCGGCGTCGGCCTTTTTTGCCGTCGACCGCTTCGCGTCGTATCAGATGAAGTGGAAGGCTTTTTATGAACAAGGCGGCATCGTCATTGCCGACCGCTATACGACGAGTAATATGCTCTATCAGATGATCAAGATCGACGACCCGGACCAGCGCCGGGCCTATCTGTCCTGGCTGGAAGATTTTGAGTTCCATAAAATGGGCCTGCCTGCCCCGGATAAGGTCTTCCTGCTCGACGTTCCCCTGGCCGTCACAGAACGGCTCATGGCGGACCGGACAGGCAAGACCGGCGGCCAGACCGGCGATATCCACGAAAAGAACGAGGGCTTCCTGGCCAAATGCCATGCCGCCTATGACGAACTGGCTGAACGCTATCACTGGCAGCGCATCGCCTGCACAAAAGACGGGGCCATGCGCACGCCCGAGGCCATCCATCAAGACTTATACCGATTCCTATTTACTTTATAAGGGATTTTTTTTATAATTAATTGTTAAGGTATTTTATTGGCGTAAGGGGGACGACTCATGGACAGGACGCTGTTTGATCCGATTATCGGCCACGGCCGTTTGAAAGAACAGTTCGCCCGCCTCATCGACGAAGACCGCGTCCCGCACGCCATGATTTTCGCCGGTCCCGCCGGTGTCGGCAAGACGATGATGGCCATAGCCGTTGCGTCGGCCCTGGTCGGCCGCCGGGTCTTTCCCAACCTGGCCAGCCGTGAAGGCGAAGCCGTTGCCGGTGATAAGGACGATGCCTTCTATCTGGCTCCCCTGGGGGCCATGCTGAAAGTAGACCAGTTCCGCCAGCTCCAGGGTGAACTGGCCTTGCAGGGCGAAGCCGGTTGCTGCCGGGTCTGTATCATCGACCATGTGGAAACGATGAATACGGAATTTGCCAACCGCATGCTGAAAATCTTGGAAGAGCCGCCGTCGGGAGTCTGCTTCATCTTGATTACAGACCAGCCCGATTTACTGCTGCCGACGATTATTTCCCGCTGTGCCCGCTTCACTTTCGATCCGGTCAGCGACGAGGAGATGCGCCAGGGCCTGCGGCGCCTGAAAGGCAACGGCGGGAATTGGGAAGAAGCTATCCTCTGGGGTGGCGGCATCGTCCGGACCGTCTTGTCCTATCTTGAGGGACAGGGGACGGATAAGGCCCATTTTGCCCTGGACTTCTTGACGATTACGGCGAAACACGCCTGCCCCTATGCCAAATGGCTGGCCGTATCGGCGGTGCTGACGGATACGGAAACGACGGAGATCCTCGGCTGGATCAGCCTTTTTCTCCGCGACATGGCGGTCCTGCGCAGCGGAGCCGGCCGGGACTATATACGTTTAAAAGGATATATCCATGAAATGACAGAATTACTGCCGTATTGGACGGATGACGCCGTCTTTGGCCTGTCCCAGGTCCTCGATGAAGGCCTGGAAGCGGTGTCGCGCCACGTCAACGTCCGCCTCGTCTGGGATTATGTATGCATCCGGGCGATACGGCTCAGAGGAGGATTTTAATGATCGTTGTAGGTGTACGTTTTAAACCTGCCGGAAAGATATACTATTTCGACCCCGCCACTATCGAACTCAAACTGGATGACGGCGTCATCGTCGAAACGGCACGGGGCATGGAATTTGGCCATGTTGTCATTGCGCCGCGCAGTGTCGATTCGTCGGAGGTGGTCCAGCCGCTGAAGCCGATTATCCGCAAGGCGACGGCTAAGGATTTCCGCCAGGTAGAAAAGAATAAGGAACGGGAAAAGAAGGCCTTCGGCATCTGCCTGGCGAAGATTGCCAAGCATAAGCTGCCCATGAAGCTCATCGATGTCGACTATACCTTCGATATGGGCAAGATCATCTTTTTCTTCACGGCTGACGGCCGCATCGACTTCCGCGAACTCGTCCGCGACTTGGCCTCGGTCTTCCGCACGCGCATCGAACTGCGCCAGATCGGCCTGCGCGATGAAGCCAAGATGATCGGAGGCATCGGCTGCTGCGGCCGGCCCCTGTGCTGTGCCACCTTCCTGGGCGACTTCAAGCCCGTTTCCATCCGCATGGCCAAGGGCCAGGGCATGTCCCTCAATCCGACCAAGATTTCCGGGATCTGCGGCCGCCTCATGTGCTGCCTGCGCTATGAAAACCAGCTCTATACGTCAGGGGAACTGAAGTGCTGCAACTGCCAGCAGAAGTGCAGCGAACAGCAGAAGCCGCCGGCTGTGGGCAAACGGGTCATGACCGATGAAGGCGTCGGTACGGTCCTACGGGTCCACATGAAAGACCATACGGTCAAGGTCCAGCTCGAATCGGGGCACAATATCAATGTCCCCTGGTCGGACGTCGGGGAAACAGAACATGAACATTGAGTTAGGCCCGCACGAACGGTTGGACGACCTGGTCCTGGACGGCATGAAGGTCATCCAGCGCGATGACCAGTTCTGCTTTTCCCTGGATACGGTCCTCCTGGCCCATTTCGGTGCCGTGCCCCACGGCCCGGCCCTGGACCTGGGGACGGGAACGGCGGCTATCCCCCTCATCTTGACGGCCCGCGGCGCCAAGAAGCTGACGGCCGTAGAATTTAATCCGGTCATGGCCGATATTGCCCGCCGCAACGTGGCCCTCAATGGCCGGGACGACCGCATTGCCATCGTTGAAGGCGATTACCGCCGTATCTGCGAATGGGCGGAAAGCGGTGCTTTTGCCGCTGTTTACGCTAATCCGCCGTACCGCGAAAAGAGCCGCGGTGCCTATAGTGACGTCGACGGCATCCGCCGGGCCTGCCATGAAGAGACGGCGACCCTCGGCGACGTCCTCGATGCCGTGAAGTATGCCCTGAAATATCACGGCCGTTTCCATATGGTCCATATCACGGAACGCCTGGCCGATATCCTGGAAGCCATGCGCGCACACGATATCGAACCGAAAGTCCTGCAGATGGTCCATGGCCGGCCTGATAAGAAGGCAAAGCTCTTCCTCGTCGAGGGCATCCGCGGCGGCAGTAAGGGGCTGGATGTCCTGCCGCCGCTCATCGTCCACAACCCGGACGGGAGCTACAGCGACGCGGTTTTGCGATTATACGGGAAGATTTGATGCCAGATGGAGGGATAGTATGCCGGAAGTTTTTCAAAAAGGGACGCTCTATCTTTGCCCGACGCCGATCGGCAATCTCGAGGACATTACGTACCGCACGGTCCGCTGTCTCCGCGAGGCCGACCTCATTGCGGCAGAAGATACGCGTCACACGAAGCAGCTGCTCATGGCGTATGACATCGATACGCCATTGACCAGCTATCATGAACATAATAAGGCGGAAAAAGGGCCGCAGCTCATTGAGAAGTTGAAAGACGGCCTGATGATCGCCCTGGTCAGCGATGCCGGTATGCCGGCCATCTGCGACCCTGGCAGCGATATGGTCCGCCTGGCTTTGGAAGCGGATATCCCCATCGTACCCCTGCCCGGTGCCAATGCCGGTCTGACCGGCCTCATTGCGTCCGGCATGGATACGACGCGCTTTACCTTCGTCGGCTTCCTGCCGAAGACCCAGAAGCACCGCCTGCCCGTCCTGGAATCGGTGAAATCGTACGAGGGGACGCTCATCTTTTATGAAGCGCCTCACCGCATCCAGCAGGTCCTCGGCGAAATGATCGAAGTCCTGGGCGACCGCCGGGCCGTCCTCTGCCGGGAACTGACCAAGCGGTACGAGCAGTACCTGCGCGGCAGTCTCAGCCAGCTGCGGGCCGACCTGGCTGCACAAGGGACCCGCGGTGAATTTGTCATCCTCGTCGAAGGGGCAGCTGTGGAAATGGCTGCTTCCGGCGACGTCGATTACGCGTCCCTGGTCCGGGAACTGATGGAACAGGGCGTCGATAAAAAAGAGGCTATCCGGACTGTCGCCAGACGGTGCGGCGTGCCCAAACGTAGTGTATACCAGGCTGCGCTTAGTTTATAACACCCGGCTCATTTGCCGGTATAGGAGGAAAATCCCATGTCTGAAAAAAGAAAGTATTACATTACAACACCTATTTACTATCCAAGTGCCAAACTTCACATCGGGCACACGTACTGCACGACCATTGCCGACTCGCTGGCACGGTTCCACCGCCTGCGCGGCGACGACGTCTTTTTCCTGACCGGCTCTGATGAACACGGCCAGAAAATCCAGCGTGCAGCCGAAGCAAAAGGCGTAAAACCGATTGAATACGTCGACGAAATCGTCGCCCTCTTCCAGCAGCTCTGGAAAAAACTGAACATTTCCAATGATGACTTCATCCGCACGACGGAAAAACGCCATGAAAAAGTCGTCCAGGCTTTGATGCAGAAATCCTACGACAACGGCGATATCTACAAAGGCGAATACAAGGGCTGGTACTGTACGCCGTGCGAAACGTTCTGGCCGGAGAACAAGCTGCCCGAAGGCAAACACGTCTGCCCGGATTGCGGCCGTCCTCTGGAACTCGTTTCCGAAGAAGCCTATTTCCTGAAAATGAATAAATACGCCGACCGCTGGCTGAAATTCATCGACGAAAACCCGGACTTCATCCAGCCGGAATCGCGGCGCAATGAAATGATTTCCTTTGTCAAGAGCGGCCTGGAAGACCTCTGCGTATCCCGTACGTCCTTCGATTGGGGCATCAAGGTTCCCTGGGACCCGAAACACGTCGTCTACGTCTGGTTCGACGCCCTGGTCAACTACGTCACGGCCGCCGGCTATCTCGATGACCCGGAAAAATTCAAGAAATTCTGGCCGGCTGACCTGCACCTGGTCGGCAAGGAAATCGTCCGCTTCCACAGCATCATCTGGCCGATCATGCTCATGAGCTGCGGCCTGCCTTTGCCGAAGAAAGTCTTCGGTCACGGCTGGCTCATCGTCGACGGTACCAAGATGAGTAAGTCCCTGGGCAACGTCGTCGACCCGATTCCCCTCATCGACCGCTATGGTGCCGATGCCCTCCGTTACTACCTGCTGAAGGAAATCCGTCTCGGCCAGGATGGCAACTTCTCGTTGCCGTCGTTCATCAATCGCATCAATTCTGACCTGGCCAACGACTTGGGCAACCTCTTGCAGCGCACCCTGGCTATGGTCGAAAAATACGAAGGCGGCGTCGCTGCCGGTCCGACCGTGAAAGAACCCGTCGATGACGACTTGGCAGCGTGTGCTGTGGAAACGGCCAAACGCTTTGAAACGTACATGGACGACATGAAGATCAACGACGCCATCAACGACGTCTGGGCCCTCATCCGCCGCAGCAACAAATACATCGACGAAACGACGCCGTGGGTCCTGGCCAAAGACGAAGCCAAAGCCCAGCGCCTGCAGACGGTCCTGTACAATCTCCTGGAAGCCCAGCGCATCATCGCTACCCTGGTCAGCCCCTTCATCCCGGTCAGCGCCGCTGAAATGTGGAAACAGCTCGGCTTAGGGGACTTTGCCGAAGCCAACCTCGCGCCTGCCCAGGAATGGGGACGCTATCCGGCAGATACGAAAGTCTGCAAAGGCCATGCCCTCTTCCCGCGCTACGACTTGAAGGAAGAAGTGGCTGAAGCGGAAGAAGAAAAGAAAGCTGCTCAGGCCTGCCCGGCCGCCCAGGAACCGACGAAACCGGAAATCGCCATTGATGATTTCGGCAAAGTCGACCTCCGCGTCGGCAAGATCGTAGCCTGTGAAAAAGTGCCCAAGGCCAAGAAATTGTTGAAATTACAAGTCGACCTCGGCACGGAAACGCGCCAGATCGTCAGCGGCATTTCCCTGTACTACAAGCCGGAAGACCTCATCGGCCACTGCGTCATCGTCGTCACCAACTTGAAACCGGTCAAACTCTGCGGCGTCGAATCGAAAGGCATGCTCCTGGCCGCTTCTGACGGCAATGATAACCTCCAGGTCGCTTTCGTCGACGGCATGGCACCGGGAAGCCGGGTCCGCTGATGCTCTTCGATACCCATTGCCACGTCAATGATGGTGCCTACGCAGAAGACCGTCCGGCCGTATTCGACCGGGCGGCCGCTGCCGGCGTGGGCCTCATGCTCTGCCCGGCGACGGATATGGAAACTTCAGCTCAGTGCATCACCATGGCCAGGGAACACGATGGCCTCTATGCGGCCGTCGGTATCCATCCCGAAGAAGCGGCCAAGACTCAGGACGGCGATGTCGAAAAGCTGCGTCAATGGATACGGGCGGAAGAAAAAGTCGTTGCCGTCGGCGAAGTCGGTCTGGATTATCACTGGCCCGAACCGGCCCGGGATATCCAGCAGGCCGTCTTCATCGACATGGTCAAGCTGGCTGTCGAACTCGACGTGCCCATCATTATCCATGACCGCGAAGCCCATGGCGATACGCTGGATATCCTGCGCCAGTACGGCAAGGGCCTCCGCGGCGTCTTCCACTGCTATTCGGGCAGCCTGGAAATGACGGACGAACTGCTGCGCATGGGGTTCTATTTCGGCTTTGACGGCCCTTTGACTTATCCCAACTCTAAACGGGCTAAGCGCGTCGCCGCCCACCTGCCCTTGGAGCGCATGCTCATCGAAACGGACTGTCCGTACTTGACGCCCCAGGCCCATCGCGGCCAGCGAAACGAACCGGCCTACGTCCATTACGTCGCCGAAGAAATTGCCGCTCTGCGGGGCATCGACGTCGCCGAAGTAGCGCGTGTAACCACGGAAAACGCCAAGCGGCTTTTTGCGATTCCGTAATCTGCCGTATTCGTAGGAATCGAAGCATCACTAAATGTGTCAAACGGGTCGCCCACGTGGCGACCCCTACAATACTCGTAGGGGCTGTTCCAAAGGCCTTTTTGGCCCGTCAGGTACCGACCAGCGGAAGGTGCAGGACGGTTGCCAAAACGGACAGCAGAGGCTGGCGGCCCGTTTACTTGTCCACAAAGGAGAACACTATGTCACGAGGAAAACGACCAGCTATCCAGCTCACGATTACGAAAAAACTGGGGACTATGGGCTGCCATCGCGGCCATCACATCGGGGAGACCTTTGATTACGATACGGACCGGGGAAAACTCTGTCCCATGGCCCTGCACTGCGCCTTTCCCTATGTCGACATCCTGCGCTATGGCGGCCAGCTTCCGGGCCAGCCCGAAGGCGAAGCCGAATTTTGCTGTTCCGATGCCGACGTAGCCCTGGTCTTCAAGGCAAAAGTCATAGAATGATTGATGTTTTTAGTTTGATGTTTGATGTGGTAGGCATATATTTAAACCCATCTACATCAAACATCAAACTTCTCACATCAAACTTAAAAAAATGCAAAAAATCCCTTGACAGAATCCTTTGGATTTGGTATTATAATCAAGTCTTCTGAAACAGACAGCACACATGCGGAAGTAGCTCAGTGGTAGAGCACCACCTTGCCAAGGTGGGGGTCGCGAGTTCGAGCCTCGTTTTCCGCTCCATTTATTCCTCAATAGCTCAGTTGGTAGAGCAATCGGCTGTTAACCGATTTGTCGTAGGTTCGAGTCCTACTTGAGGAGCCATACAGGGGTGTCGCCAAGCGGTAAGGCAACGGACTCTGACTCCGTCATTCGTAGGTTCGAATCCTACTACCCCTGCCAAACATGATCCACTAGCTCAGTTGGCAGAGCACCTGACTTTTAATCAGGGTGTCCCGAGTTCGAATCTCGGGTGGATCACCACATTCCACATTACGTGGCCCCTTGGTCAAGCGGTCTAAGACATCGCCCTTTCACGGCGAGAACATGGGTTCAAATCCCGTAGGGGTCACCACACCATGGGCGATTAGCTCAGCTGGGAGAGCGCCTGCCTTACAAGCAGGATGTCAGC